>ERZ1643251.53-NODE-53-length-206314-cov-104.482364_pt1 | contig 206314 bp, 159 predicted proteins | sample MGYA00579261_ERZ1643251 | MGnify/ENA primary metagenome ERZ1643251 (study PRJEB29033, sample SAMEA4952267) | chicken gut metagenome | biome: Broiler Chicken; feature: Gastrointestinal Tract; material: Caecum | place: Ireland | collected 2018 | study: Broiler... | reverse complement strand
GGTCAAGAAACTGCTCGGAAAGTAGTCGGGACGTTTGGACTCTTCGGCAACGGATATTAACTTGTCGAATGGAATAGTTAATGGCTGCCTGTTTATCAATATATCCTGAAGATCTGCCGAAAGGTTATAAGTTGTACCTAATCGCAATTAGTGGAGCCGCGTATCGCGTAAGTGATACGCGGCTTTTGTTAATTTAGAAATCGTATAGACGAGCAAATGTTTTTAACACACATGAAACTTCTGAATATGGAGCAAGAGATCAAAAAAGTTCTACAACTTTAGATATTTGGATAAACCTTATACTTCATTAGATAATAATCAGAATCAATTTGCAGCAATAAACTTACACTCAGATAGACAAATTGTTACATGCGTCTTTATATCGGGTCATCTTAAATAACCGAATCGCAATGTTTCCGCATGCAAACCTGCTTTTACGAATTTGCGCGCCATATTACAGTCCTTTGTGTTAATACGATTGTATGTCGGATTACTCCACGACCTTGAAGACGCTGTTGAGTTTCTCGCTCAACGCAGCCATATCCTGCCCAATCTTGTCGTAGGTGATTTTGGCGTAAATTTGGGTCGTGATGATCCGTTTATGTCCCAGCATTTTGCTGACCGTTTCCAAAGGTACGCCCTGTGCAAGCGTAACCGTCGTGGCAAAGGTATGCCGGGCCATGTGCATTGTCGGATTGAACGATAATCCTGCGAGTCTGGCAACATGCCGCAAGGACATGTTCACCGTCTTATAGTAGCGTTTGATCGGAAAGACCTTATTACCTTCCAGATGCAGATTTTTATAACGGTCATAGATTATTTCGGCTATAGGAAGGAGTTTAACACGGAACTGTGTACCAGTTTTCTGACGCTTGTCGATAATCCAACGCTCTCCATTATCGTCTATGTGAATATCTGCGTGGGTCAGCTTTGCAACGTCCGAATGGCTCAGGCCCGTAAAAGCGCAGAAGACAAAGACATCCCGGTTGATGCCCGTACGGTAGTTGGGAAGTTCGACGTCCATCACGGCCTGTAATTCCGAAGCGGACAAATAGCGCCGTTCGGCGTATTTAGGCCTGACATGGAATCCGGCGAAAGGATCGACGGCAATCCAGCCGTTCTTATAGGCCGTATAGGTCATCAGACGCAGTTTCTTGACCCCGGCACAGATCGTCCCGGAAGCAAGACCCTTTACCGTGGAGAGGTAGACGACGAACTTTTCGATAAACTCCCGTTTCAGCTCTTTGAACGGAATGTCCTTGACGTGGTATTCGTATTCGAGGAAAGCGGCGAGACGCCTGCGCCGCAGACAGTAATCCTCATAGGTGGAATAAGCGCGGTCCTTACCGACACGTTTGAGGAACCCTACAAGGTATTCGTCGAAGGTCTGTAACAGCAGGCGGCAGTCATCCCCCATACCCAGAAAGGCGTTGCGGACCTTTTCGGCCGTAACGTATGAGTCCCGGTCGCAAAGGCGTTGGTACTGCTTGCCGATATTGGTCTTGATATTTTCCAGCTTCTCGTTGATGCGCTGCGATTCGAGGCTTTTGCCGGCAGCCTTGTTAGCCTTGGCATCCCAGAGAGAAGAACGAACCGAGAGTTTGCAGCTGAACTGCGACATCGTGCCGTTGATGGTGATACGGCCCATGACGGGAACCTGACCGTGTTTTTCCGACTGCCTCTTTACGTAGAAAAGGACTTTGAAAGTGCTGCGTTGCATAATAACTTGAACTTTGAGGATTTGTTAAACGTTAAGTCAAGTTATTTGTTATGCGGAAATTCAGTGCAACGAACTGAAAACGACTGCCTTAAATGCAAATCAAAGCATTTCGGGCAGGTAACGGATAAGTAACACAACTCACCGTTAAACCTGCCCGATTTTGCTTTTTTTATTGCTCGGAGCATATGCAGAAGAGAGAATTAAATACTTGCAAACAAGATATTTACTCTTTTCTGCACTTTCTCTTACCTACAAATCCCCGGCCCGAAAGGCCGGGGATTTTTTGTGCAGTTCCCGGTGGGTCGGATCGGTCCGTCGGGTATTGTTTGCGACGAATTTGGGGATTGAATTTCTGTTTGTCAGATGCAAACTATATTTTTTAGTTTAAAAACTATATAAAATAGTTGGATGTGAATTTTTTTTAGTTACCTTTGCTGGCGGACACCGGGATATACTCGTTTGCCCGGTTTTAAAAACAACCGACGCTATGGAAAAACTGACACGAAGGGAAGAGGAACTGATGCGCTGTTTCTGGGAACACGGCCCGCTGTTCGTGCGGGAACTGGTCGCGCTGGCCGCCGAGCCTAAACCCCATTTCAATACGCTCTCGACGATGGTCCGCGCTCTCGAAGCCAAGGGCTATGTCGGTCACAAGACCTTCGGAAGCACCTATCAGTATTATCCGGTGGTGACCGAAGAGGAGTTTTCCCGCCGCACGCTTGGCGGTGTCATCAGCAAGTATTTCGAGAATTCCTATCTTGGGGCGGTTTCCGCGCTGGTCGAGGAGGAGAAGATTTCGGTCGAGGACCTTCGAGAGCTGATCGACCGCATCGAAAATCAAAACCGCCGGTAGCCATGTACGCCCTGATGATCTACAGCCTGAAGGTCGGCGCCTGTCTGGCGGTGTTTTACTTCTTTTTCAAACTGCTGCTGAGCCGCGAGACCTTCCACCGCCTGAACCGTATCGTGGTGCTGGCGGCTATGGTGCTGTCGTTTATACTGCCGTTCTGCGTCATTACGATCTACCGTGAACTGCCTGCCGCACCGGAGATGCCGGCTGCGGAGCAGCTCTTCGAGGCGCCTGCCGAACCGCAGCCCGAACCGTTTCCGTGGGATAAGGCCGCGGCCCTTGTTTTTCTGACCGGAGCGGGGGCGACGCTGCTCTGGACGTTCGGATCGGTTTTCGGCGTGATCCGCATGATCCGCCGGGGACGTCGTGAACGGCTGGACGACGGAACGGTGCTGGTGCGTATCGGCCGCTCGGTGACGCCTTTCAGCTGGTATCGTTATATCGTATTGTCAGAGAAGGATTTGGCCGAAAACGGCGACGCGATCGTCCTGCACGAAAAGGCCCATCTGCGTTTGCGCCATTCGGTCGATCTGCTGCTCACCGATCTCGCGGGCTGCCTCCAGTGGTTCAATCCCGCGATGTGGCTGCTTCGCCGCGAACTGCGGGCCATTCACGAATACGAAGCCGACGAGGCCGTCCTCGACAGCGGCGTCGATGCGAAACATTATCAACTATTATTAATAAGGAAAGCTGCCGGCGGGAGGTGGTACTCAGTCGCCAACAGCTTTAATCACAGTAAACTTAAAAACCGTATTACCATGATGTTACGTAAAAGATCGTCGCGGTGGGCCGTAGCCAGAGTGCTTTTCGTGCTGCCGCTTGCGGGACTCGCCCTCGGAGCCTTCGCCCGCACCGCCTATGTTTTTCCTGATGACAAAGGTAAAAAAGAAAATGTTACGATTCTCATTCGGAACGCAAAAATCGACCCTTCGGACGGAAAATCCGGCAATCCGCTGATTCTGGTGGACGGCCGCGAAGTGAAATCGATCGATTCGCTTCCCGCCGACCGGATCGCTTCGGTCTCGGTGCTCAAGGATTCCGCGTCGAAAGCTTCGTACGGCGAAAAGGGCCGGGACGGCGTGATTATCGTCACGACGAAGGAGGACGGTGCCGACTCGCAAATGCAGACGTTCACGTACGGCGGCAACGGCAGTTCGACTGCCGTCGTGGTGCGCGGCGCCGGGACGGAGCCTGATTCCCTTGCGGGGAGAGTGCGTACGATGACCTACAGGATCGACGGCAGGCGCGACTCGCTCGGCGGAGACATGGTCTGGAAAATAAATGGGCGGGACGTCGATGCCGGCGACTTGGAAGAGTTGTCCGGAAACGTCCGGTCGATCCGCATTACCAAGGACGCCGCCGTGCAGGGGGAAGACTCCGCTGCTGCGGAGGGGATGATTCGCATTATGACCGGACAGACGATGCAGGCTGCGGACGCCGGCCTGAAAGCCGCCGAAGCGGGGATGCAGGCCGCCCGTGCCGGGCTGGATGCGGCACGCCGGTATATGTCGGCCGAGGAGTGGAAGCAGGCGCAGAAACAGCTCGAAGCGGCGCAGAAGCAGCTGGACGAAGCCCGCGCGCAGGCAAAGTCGGAAATCTCCTTCTCCGAGGCGATCGCAGTCGATATGCAGGACTCCTCCGCCGATACTGCTGACGGCGGGGCGGTCGTCGCGGGTGCGGCGTCGGAAACGCCGTCTTATTGGCGCGTTACGACCGGCGAAGGCACGACGCGCGTGGATCATTCGAAAACGGAGTCGGGCAAAACGGTCTTTACGGGCCGCGTCACGCTGCACAATCCTTCGGAGATACCGGATAACTACGTGATTTTCATTAACGGCGAGCAAGCGTCCAAAGCGGACGTGCTTCGGCTCGCACCCCAGAAAATCAAGCGTATGGAGGTGTTGCGGGGCAAGGAGGCCGCCAAGGAATACGGTGCCGGCAGCGAGGGCGTAATCAAGATTACGACGCGCAGATAACCGCAGGTAATCGCAGACAGCCGGAGGGGGACGGATTGCCGGGTTGAGACGATAAAATCCGTTGCCGTCCGGTTGTATACGACGAAAACCAACCGCCATAAGCATAAAAAGTTCGCGCCCGGAACGGTTTTGCCGTTCCGGGTTTTTTCGGCGTGCGGGCAATGCAGGCCCGAAACTTGCGGAAATCGCCCGTGACAAGTTGTCCTTGCCTGCGTAAATTCCGGTTGGCGGCAGTCTCGGCGGGCGTCGGCGCGGTGAATTTTCAGCCCGGCCGCTGTCGGTTTTGCCGGGACGACGCCTTCCCTGCGGAGAACCGTTCCGGGCGAAACCGAAAAATTTGGTTCTGCGCCCGGCTTGCGCTATCTTTGCAAGGGAAACACAAAACAGAAGCTATGAAACGCCTGCTATTTTTTCTTACAGTCGTAACGCTCGTCTCGTGCGGCCGGTCGTTCGAAAAACGTACGGCCAAATATGCCGAAGTGGGGGAGATGAGCGACAACCGCGCGGCCGTGCTCGATATCAACGAGGGCGTAGGCCGCTGGGGCTATGTCGATGGAACGGGGCGGCTGGCGATCGAATGCCGCTATGCCGACGCCCGCCGATTTGCCGACGGACTGGCCGCGGTGCAGGTCCCCGAAGGAGCTTGGGGATATATCGACACCGTGGGACGGCTCGTGATCGCTCCGCAGTTCGTGCTTGCCGAACCGTTTGAGGACGGCATGGCGTGGGTGCAGGCCGCGGGCGAGCTTTGGGGCCGCGTCGATAAGTCGGGGAAGATGGTTATTCCCTGCCTGTACTCCGAAATCGGCGAGCCGGACGAGCGGGGCTGGATGCGTGTGCTGCGCGACGGCAAGTGGGGCTATCTGCGCGAAAACGGCGAAGTGGTCGTGCCGTGCGACTATAACCTGATCGGCGAGCCTAACGCATACGGGCTGATTCCCGTGACGAGCGGCGGCAAGCACGGCTTCTTGGATGCCGACGGCCGCGAAGTGCTTCCCTGCTTCTTCACCTACATTTCCGATTTCAAGGACGGCTATGCCCGGACGAACTACGGAGGCAGCATGATGCTGCGCGACGAGCCTTACGGCGGGCAGTGGGGACTGATCGACACGCTGGGCCGCGAGACGATTCCGTGCCGGTACTACTACCTCGATACGCCGGGCGAAGGACTTGCGGCCTTTATGCTCGAACAGTTCGGCAATTTCGGCTATGTGGACGTAAAGGGCAATGTGGCGATTTCGCCCCGTTTCGCCGTGGCGAAGCCCTTTTCGGGTGGTGTCGCCGTGGTGAGCTACAACAATGTCAATTACGGACTTGTGGACCGCAACGGCAATGAAGTCAGTTCGTTCCGCTATAAACGCATCGGGGAGTTCCACGATGGTCTGGCGCCGTTCAATACCAACCTTTACGGCATGAATTTTCAGGGGATGGAGCCGCGCTGCGGGTATATCGACACCGAAGGGCGCGAAGTGCTTCCCGCCAAGTGGGACGATGCCGGCGAGTTCAGCGAGATGCGCGCCCCGGTGATGCGTTTCGGCGTCAATTCCGAGGATTTCTACGACGCCCGCTGGGGGTATATCGCCACGAACGGGCAGCTCGTCGTGCCTTTCAAATACCACGAGGCATATCCTTTCAGCTGCGGTCTGGCCCGCGTTTTCGTCAAGGGGCTGGGGTACGGCTATATCAACCGCAAGGGCGAAGAGGTCGTTCCCTGCAAGTATCAGGAAGCCGAAGATTTCCACGACTTTACGGCGAAAGTGAAACAGTACGACCGGGTGATGACGATCGACGACAAGGGGCAGATCGTCGAAGGACAATAGAAAAACGGAGGGCTCGAACCTCCGTTTTTTTGTTTGCTGTCCGGTCCGCCGGCTTATTTGAATCCCACGATTTCGGGCCGGGTCGGGCGGTAGCGGTATTGTTCGATGCGGGTCTGGTTCGACACGCGGACATATTCGCTCTCTACCAGTCCGCGTTTGCCGAAGGCGAGTCCCAGCCGTATCTGGACCGTGTTGAAAATCAGCCGTTCGTTCTTGATACGCACGCCGAAACCGAACGAGGTGAAGAAGTCGTTCTTGAAGATGTTGGGCGAATAGCCGATCAGTCCGAAGTCGGCGAATCCGAACAGGGCGATACGGAAGCCGAGGGGCTGATAGGGCGTGAAAAATACGGTCTCCGTGTTGAGGATCATGCGGTTGGTGCCGGTGACATGCTCCTTGAGCGCCTGCAGTCCGTTTATGCGGGTCATGCGGATTATTTCGTCGCTGCCCGTGCCGCGGTTCCAGCCCTGCGTATAGTTGAAGGCCAAAAACTGGCGGATGCGGCTGCGTTTGAACATGAACAGGTTCGAGAACCACTTCAGGTCCACGTCCACCGCACTATGGCGCCACATGCCGGTTGCGAGGTCGATATAGCTTCCCAGCGTGATACTTCCCATGACATAGCCCACCGAGCGGAATCCGCCGGTCGTATAGGTCATGCCCAGATACATTTCGTCGTTGAATTCGCCCCACGAGTATCCGCCGACCAGCTCGGCCTTGTAACCCGTCGCAAGGTACTCCCTTGTGCCGAATCCGTAGATCATGTTGGCCGAATAGAACTTCTCACGGTAGAGACCGGCCCCGAAGAGCATGGCGTCGTAGTCGTGCAGCGCGGGGTTGTGGTTGGGGGCGACCAGCGGCCGCCGGCTGAAACGGGCGTAGCTGTAGCGTCCCGTGAAATATACGCTCGAATTGATGGAGCGGATATAGCGCGACTTGCCGCCCCATGCGTCCAGATTGCGGACCTTGATGAGCAGCGAAGTGTCGAGGTCGATCATGTAGCGCTTCGACTTGACGTCGCTGTACGTAAGGCCGATTTCATAGTCCGTCGGACGTATGAACTCCTTGCGCAGCCCCATGTTCAGCTCCGAGTTGTAGAAGTCGCGTCCGGCCGAAAAATCCGCCGTGTAGAAACTTCCCAGAACGTTGGGGATTTCGTATTCGACGATGTTGCCGCCGTATGAGAAGTCTTTGCGGCTGAAGTTGGTGTTGAACTTCAGGGTGTTGCCCCAGCCGAAAATGTTGGCGTCCGACAGTCCGACCATCGTGCGCCCCTCGCCGTGGATGGCGCCGTCGACGCTGATTGTCCAGCTGTCACGGGTGCATATGACCATATTGACGCGTGTCGAATCCAGCGAGTCGGGCAGCAGGGTGATATCGACGTCGGAGATGTAGGGCCGCGAGCGGAGCAGTTGCTTGTTGCGCACGATCAACTGCGGGTCGATCTTGTCGCCCGGCTTGAAGAGCAGGTCGCGGCGGATGACCCGGTCGCGTGTCAGCATGTGTATCTTGTTGCCCGTGCGTTCGAGCCAGTTGCCGTCGGAATCGAAGGGATGCCGGCGCTCGATGGTGATGTCGCCCACCGTTTTTCCCGCATAGGGTTCCAGCAGACGGCTTTCGTCCAGTACGCGGCCGCTGAATGTGGTGTCCAGCACGGGCTTTACGAAAAGCATTCTGTAGAGCATGCGCGGCACGGCGCGGCGGTTGGTCTTGGACTGGATACTGTCATACAGTCTCTGATTGCGCTCGGAGGTGGCGGTGTTCAGGCTGTCTGGCTTGAACCCGTCGGGCGAGTTTATGTTGGGCGAAGTTATTTCGGGACCGCGCATGCCGGGACCGGCCGTTCGGGCGAAACAAACGCTCACTGCCGCGAGGACGGTTAGTACGAGTATGCAGATCCGGCGATACATGTCATCAAAGATAACGTAATTTTTCGGCAAAACGTATAAAAAAGCGCTTCCCCGAAACGGGAAAAGACGGCCGTGACGGTCGTCTTTTCCTCAATATACACTCTCTGCGGATGTTATCTCCGGGCATGGTCTGTGATTTTTCCGCCTTCCGGAAGGCGTACCGGGGCCGTGACGCCGCGTCGGAGTCCGTCTGCGCGCCCTTCCGGTTCTACCTGCGTCCCTCCTTGGCCTCGATACACTCGGTGGCGTGGGGCACTTTCATCAGGCGCTCCTTGGGAATGAGCTTGCCCGTGGTTTTACAGATGCCGTAAGTCTTATTCTCAATACGCACGAGCGCCATTTCCAGATTGCGTATGAACTTCATCTGGTGTGCTGCCAAGCGTCCGCTCTCCTCTTTCGAGAGAGTCGCCGCGCCCTCTTCGAGGACCTTGAACGTCGGCGAGGTATCTTCCGTGTCGTTGTCTGCCGTGTGGGTGATAGTGGCGCGCAGCAGCTCGTAGTCCGCACGCGCGTTCTCCAGCTTCTTCAGGATAAGCTGCTTGAACTCTTCGAGTTCGGCGTCGCTGTATCTCGTTCTTTCGTCTGCCATAGTCGTCTTCTCCTTAATTAGGTTTTATGTAAAATTAACTATTTTTTTCGGAAATACCAAATTTTACATCTCATTATACGATTCCGTCCGGACATACCCGCGCATCGTGCTCAGCATGAAACGCTTGCCGTTCCAAATTCACCGAAAAAGGGACTCGGAGACGTTCCGGACGGGCTAAATCCGCGTTACGGCGATCCGTACCGGCTCGTCATCGACATCCGAATCGACGATCACTCCGCCCGCAGGTTGTGCCGCGGCCTTGACCTCTACGGCCAGCGTCTGCGATGCGATGTAACCGGCGTATTTGGCGACTGCGTCGGCCACAAGCTCCTTCTGCTCGATCTCGACCCGGATCTTGTCCGTCACTTCGAATCCCGAATCCTTGCGGATATTCTGGATGCGGTTTATCAACTCGCGTGCCACGCCTTCCGCGCGCAGTTCCTCCGTTACGGTGATGTCGAGCGCCACGGTCAGCTTGCCTTCCGACGCCACGAGCCAGCCCGGCATGTCCTCCGAGGTGATCTCGAAATCGGCGGGGGTTACGGCGATCTTCTCGGCGCCGAGGTCGAGGATCGTCTCCGGAGCGGTTTCGATTTCGGCGATCCGCTCCTGCGTGAACTCCGCGGTCATGGCGGCGATCTGCTTCATGTATTTGCCGTAGCGCGGTCCCAGCGTCTTGAAGTTGGGCTTGATGCGCTTGGTGATGATGCCCGCCGTGTTCTCGATCAGCTCGATCTCCTTGACATTCACCTCGTTCATGATGAGCGTCTTCACGGCAGCGATATGCTGCGCCATTGCCGGGTCGAGTACCGGGATCAGGATCTTGGTCAGCGGCTGGCGCACCTTGATCGAGACTTTGCGGCGCAGGGCCAGCACCATCGACGATACGCGCTGGGCCAGCGACATCATCTCTTCCAGATCGGCGTTGATCAGCTTTCCGTCGGCCTTCGGGAAGGTCGAGAGGTGTACCGATTCGTCCGTATGGCGGCCGCTTACGGCGTTCAGGTCACAGAAAATGCGGTCCGAGATGAACGGTGCGAACGGCGCCGCGAGCATCGAAACGGTCTCCAGACAGGTGTAAAGCGTCTGATAGGCCGCCAGTTTGTCCTCGTTCATGCCGCCGCCCCAGAAACGCTTGCGGTTGAGGCGTACGTACCAGTTCGAGAGGTTTTCGCCCACGAACTCCTGAATGGCGCGCGCCGCAGGCGTCGGGTCGTAATCTTCGAGCGAACGCGTCACGTCCCTTACCAGCGTGTTGAGCAGCGAGATGATCCAGCGGTCGATCTCCGGACGCTTCTCCACGGGAACCTCTGGCTCCCGGCCCGTAAATCCGTCCACGTTGGCGTAGAGGGCGAAGAACGAATAGGTATTGTAGAGCGTTCCGAAGAACTTGCGGCGCACTTCGTCCACGCCGTCCCTATCGAACTTGAGGTTGTCCCACGGCTGCGAGTTGGAGATCATGTACCAGCGCGTGGCGTCGGCTCCGTAGGTGGCCAGCACCTCGAACGGATCGACGCCGTTGCCCAGTCGCTTGGACATCTTGTTGCCGTTCTTGTCGAGCACAAGACCGTTCGAAATGATGTTCTTGAAAGCCACCGAGTCGAACAGCATCGAGGCGATGGCGTGCAGCGTGAAGAACCAGCCGCGCGTCTGGTCCACGCCTTCGGCGATGAAGTCGGCCGGATAGACCGTCTTGAAATGCTCGCCGCCGTTCTCGAACGGGTAGTGCAGCTGCGCATAGGGCATGGCGCCCGAATCGAACCACACGTCGATCAGGTCGCTTTCGCGCTTCATCGGCTCGCCCTTCGACGAGACCAGCACGATGCCGTCCACATAAGGACGGTGCAGGTCGATATTTTTGGTCGAATAGTTCTCCGCCGACATGTCGCCGACCTTGAAATTTTTGTAGGGATTCTCCTTCATGAAGCCTGCGGCGACCGACTTCTCGATTTCGCCCATCAGCTCTTCGACCGAGCCGATGCACTTCAGCTCCGAGTAGTCTTCCGTAGCCCATACCGGCAGCGGGGTTCCCCAGAAGCGCGAACGCGAAAGGTTCCAGTCCACCAATCCTTCGAGCCACTTGCCGAAACGGCCCGTGCCGGTCGATTCGGGTTTCCAGCGGATCGTCTTGTTCAGTTCGATCATCCGCTCGCGCAGGGCCGTGGTGCGGATGAACCACGAGTCGAGCGGGTAGTAGAGCACCGGTTTGTCCGTACGCCAGCAGTGGGGGTAGGAGTGGGTGTGCTTCTCGATCTTGAAAGCCTTGTTTTCGGCTTTGAGCATCACCGCGATGTCGATGTCGAGCGTCGTCTCGGCGTCGGGGGCGATATTGGGATCGTACGCGTTTTTGACGTAACGGCCCGCATACTCCCTGTATTTTTCGGCGTCTACGTTGTTTTTCACGAATTCCGGATCGAGGTCTTCCAACAGGAAGAATTTGCCCTGCCTGTCGACCATCGGCTGATTTTTGCCCGCCTTGTCCACCATGAACAGCGGCGCGATGCCTGCGGCGCGGCCTACGCGGTCGTCGTCGGCGCCGAACGTCGGCGCGATATGCACGATGCCCGTACCGTCCGAAGTGGTCACGTAGTCGCCGACGATCACGCGGAACGCGTCGCCCATCGGCTTTACCCACGGGATGAGCTGCTCGTAGCGGATGCCTTCCAGTTCGGGACCCTTCCAACTTTCGCCCGTGATCTCATAGGTTCCCTCCATCTTCTTGGTGAAGTAGGCGGGCACGAGCTCTTTGGCGAGGATGACCGTCTGCGGCCGGTCGGTATAGGGGTTGCGGCACTTGACCTTGACGTATTCGATCGCGGGACCTACGGCCAGCGCCGTGTTCGAGGGCAGGGTCCACGGCGTGGTGGTCCAAGCCAAGAAATAGAGCGGCCCCTCGACGCCGGTGAAAAGCTTCTCGCTCTTCTGGTCGCGGATGACTTCGAACTGCGCCGTGCAGGTCGTGTCCTTCACGTCGCGGTAGCAGCCGGGCTGGTTCAGCTCGTGGGTCGAGAGACCCGTTCCCGCCGCCGGCGAATAGGGCTGGATGGTGTAGCCCTTGTAGAGCAGCCCCTTGTCGAAGAGCTGCTTGAGGAGCCACCACAGCGTCTCGATGTATTTGTTGTCATAGGTGATGTAGGGATCGTCCATATTGACCCAGTAGCCCATCTTGCGGGTCAGGTCCTCCCACATGCCCGTAAACTCCATGACGGCTTCGCGGCAGGTGCGGTTGTACTCCTCGATGGTGATCTTTTTGCCGATGTCCTCCTTGGTGATGCCGAGCTTCTTCTCGACGCCCAGTTCGACCGGAAGTCCGTGCGTATCCCACCCCGCCTTGCGGTGCACGAGGTAGCCCTGCTGCGTCTTGTAACGGCAAAAAACGTCCTTGATCGTACGGGCCATGACGTGGTGGATGCCCGGCGTGCCGTTGGCCGACGGGGGGCCTTCGTAGAATACGAACGCGGGGTGTCCTTCGCGCGTGGTGATGCTTTTATGGAATGTATCGCGGGCGTCCCACTCACCGAGCACGTCGGCGGCCGTCTGCGCCAGATCGAGACCTTTATACTCTTTGAACTTCATGGTGTATGTGTTTTGTTTTCGTTCGGATCCTGCACCCGGAGCAAAGCCGGAACTGCCGGAAACGTCATTCGTTTTCCGACAACTCGCAAAGATATAAAAAAGATTTGAAAATCTGCAAAATTCCGCCGATTAGGCCGCCGCCGCAAAAACGGCGTGGGCTTATTCCGCGATCGGCATTTCGACCCGGAAGCAGGAACCTTCGCCGACGGCGGAATCGACGCCGATTTGTGCGCCCATCTGCTCCGCGATGCTCTTGCAGATCGAAAGTCCGAGTCCGGTGCCCTGCGTGAAGGTGTCCACCTTGTAAAACCGTTCGAAGATTTTGTCCAGCTCTTCGGCCGGAATGCCGATGCCCGTGTCGCGGACATAGAGACTCAGCCGGTTCCGTTTGCGTTCGAATCCCACCGTGACGAATCCTTTTGGTGTGAATTTCAGTGCGTTGCGGATGAAGTTGGCCAATATCTGCATCAGCCCCTGCCTGTATTGGCAGACGGTGCAGGAGGGCAGTCCCTTTTCGACGTCCAGCACGACTTCCTCCGGAGTCTGCAGGCGGAACGTTTCGACGGCTTCGCGGCAGAGCGTCCGCAGGTCGAACCGGCTTTTGACCGGATCGCTGCGTCCCGATTCGATGCGCGAGAGGTCCAGTACGTCGGATATGATCTGCAGCAGCAGTCCGTTGTTCAGCGACACGATGTCGTTGTACTCTTTGCGCACTTCGGGGTCCTCCTCGGTGGTCAGCAGCCGCGAGAAACCTACGATGGCGTTGAGCGGCGTGCGGATTTCGTGGCTCATGTTGGCGAGGAACGCCGTCTTGAGCTTGTTGGACTCCTCGGCCCGCTCCTTGGCGGCGATCAGCTCCTGCTCGGTCTGTTTGAGCGCCGTGATGTCGTAATTGATTCCCAGCATGTCGATCACCTGCTCCTGCGGCCGGTAGTCGCGGCAGATGAGGTGGCTCTTGATCCATGTCGTCCGGCCGTCGTCGTGCAGGACGCGGCAGGAGACCGATGCCGACTGTATCTCCCCGGACTCGAACTGCGCCAGCCGGTGCAGCAGTTCCGTGCGGTCGTCGGGGTGGACGCGGCGGTATTTGCCGATGACGTCGCCGATGTCGGCCGTATCGGGTTCGCCGTAGTTGCGCAGCCAGACGCTCTGCGCATAACCCTTTTTGTTGCAGAGGTTGTAGTTGGTGTATCCCACCTGCGCGTATTCGGAGATGAGACGGAACAGTGCTTCGAATTCCGTGAGCCGGTCCTGCGTCTGGCGGAGTTCCGTGTTGTCGATGTTGATGAGCAGGTAGTGGGTGATTTCGCCCGTGTCGTTGTAGAGACACCGGATGCGGGCCGTCCAGTCGATGTAGCCGCTCCGGCTGGTGTCGTAATAGCTTCGGGCTTTCGAAAAATCGTAGCGTGTGGTGAAGTCCGTACCCCGGCCTTCGCGGATGCAGTCCTTGATCTCGGCCGAGAAGTTGGGGTTGTCGAAAATGCTGAGTCCCCGGATACCGGCCGGATCGGTTACGCCGAACATTTCCAGATCGCGGGCGTTGATGTCCACCAGATGCCCGGTGCGGTCGTATATCTCGATGCCGATCGGGGCGTTCTGAATGACGTTGCGCAGCAGTTTCTCCTTTTCGTCGAGCGCCTGATGCGCCGTGACGACGTCCGTGATGTCGAGGATCAGGATGACGATTTCCGTCGCGTCGTTGGGGGTGTTGTAGAGGAAACTGCGGCAGTAGCGGCCGGTCTTGGCGGCATGCCACTGGTCCATCTTGTAATCTCCCAGCCCGATGGCCGCCAGCTCGTCGATATGCTGGTCTACGGGGAGGTCTATTTCGCGGGCCGTCTTGTCGAGGTAGTCGGCGGCGTCTACGCCCAGAATCTGCTGCGCCGTCTGGTTGACCGAGAGGAAGAGGTAGTCGGTCGCCCGGCCGTCGTCGTCGTAGAGCAGCCGGATGCGGAAGTAGCCGATCGGCAGATGGTCGAGCAGCTCGTCCATGTGCTTGTTCTCCCTCAGCGTCGCGTAATAGTTGCTTTCGAGCGTGAGGATGTCCGCCTCTTTCCGGTCGGCGACCGGAACGCGCTGGAGGTAGCCGAAGAGTTTGATGCCCTGCTGCGAGTCCGATTGTTTGCGGACGAGCTGGGCGTGAATCCATACTTCGCCTTCCGGCAGTACGAGGGGAAACGTTTCGTCGAAATGGTTTCCGACCTTGAGCGACAGGAATTCGTTGTGTATCCGTTTCCGGTAATCCTCGCGCGTCAGCGGCATCAGTTCCCCGACCGCGGCCCGGTTGCTGCCGAGTCCCAGCAGGTTGACGACATAGTCGGAGAAGAGCAGTTCGCCCGTGCGGAAATCCGCCTTCCACCACCCCATGCGGGCGGCGTCGAGCAGCTGCATCAACGATTGGAGATCGGGATTGCCGGAGGTAAACATAACGGAGTCGCGGTTAAGTATGTGAAAGCGTACGGGTGACGCGGGCCGGATTGCCGACGGCAACCGAATTCGCAGGAATGTCGCGCGTAACTACCGAACCCGCTCCAATTATCGCGCCGTCTCCGATCCGGACGCCCGGACAGACGATGACGCCGCCGCCCAGCCAGCAGTTGTCGCCGATGGTGATCGGTTTGCCGGCTTCGCGGCCAGTCGCACGCAGGGCGGGGTCCAGCGGGTGGTGCGGGGTGAGCAGCTGCACTTTGGGGCCGATCAGCGTATTGCGTCCGATACGGATCGGGGCCAGATCGAGGAAGACGCAGTCGAAATTGACGAAAGAGCCTTCGCCGATGGAGATGTTGTAGCCGTAGTCGCAGTAAAAGGGTGCGCGGATGAATCCTTCCGCGTCGGGACAGAGCTTGCGCAGAGCGGTGCGGTACGCTGCGTCGTGGGCGGGACATTCGGCGTTGAGACGGTGCATCAGCAGCGTGGCGCGGTCGCGGTCGGCCGTCAGCTCCTCGTCGTGCGGGTCGAACCATTCGCCCGCCAGCATCTTCTCTTTCTCGCTTTTCATACGAGCGGGATATTCGTTTTATTCGAACGACTGCAGTTCGATCAGTTTGGCGTAGATTCCTCCGCGGGCCATCAGTTCGGCGTGCGTGCCCTGCTCGGCGATGCGTCCGTGATCGACGACGATGATCTTGTCGGCGTTGTGGATCGTGCTCAGCCGGTGTGCGATGACTACCGAAGTGCGGCCCTCCAGCAATTTGTTGAGGGCGTCCTGCACGAGTTTTTCGCTCTCGGTGTCAAGGGCCGAAGTCGCTTCGTCGAGAATCAGGATGTCGGGGTTTTTCAATACGGCGCGGGCGATGGAGAGACGCTGCCGCTGGCCGCCCGAAAGTTTCACGCCGCGGTCGCCGATATTGGTCCGGTAGCCTTCGGGCGCTTCGGTGATGAAGCAGTCGGCATTGGCGATTCGGGCCGCCTCGACGATCTCCTCGTGCGAAGCTCCGGCCTTGCCCATGGCGATGTTGCCCTCGATGGTGTCGTTGAAAAGCACGGTGTCCTGCGATACGACGCTCATGTGGGCGCGCACGCTCTCCTGCGTGTAGTCGCGGATCGAAACGCCGTCGATGAGGATGTCACCCGCCGTAACGTCGTAGAAACGCGGGACAAGCTCGCTGAGCGTCGATTTGCCGCCGCCCGACGGTCCCACGAGCGCCACGGTCTCCCCGCGTTTGATGTCGAACGAAATGCCGTCGATCACCTCGCGGCTGCCGTCGTAGGAGAAGTGTATGTCGCGGAATTCGATCTTGTCTTTCAGGCCGTTCAGCTCCAGCGCGCCGGGCTTGTCCTGAATTTCGCTCTGGGCGTCGATGATCGAGAAGATGCGCTCTCCGGCCGCGATGCCCTGATTGATGTTGGCGAACTGGTCGATGAAGGTGCGCACGGGGCGCGTGATCTGCGAGAACATGGCGACGAAGGCGATGAAGCCTTCGGGGCTGAGCGACCCCTTGAATACGAGCGAACCGCCGAATACGAGGATGACGCCCACGGCCGAGATGCCGAGGAATTCGCTCATCGGCGAAGCCAGCTGCTGGCGGCGCGCCATCGAGAGGGTCAGCCGGGCCAGATCGGCGTTCAGGTCGTAGAACTTCTGCTTGATATAATCCACTGCGTTGTAGCTCTTGATGACCTTGATGCCCGAAAGGGACTCGTCGAGCGTCGATACCAGCTCGCCCATGCGCTGCTGGCTCGTGCGGGCCGGGTGGCGCAGGCGTTTGACGATGCTGCCGATGATGAGGGCCACCACGGGCAGAAACAGCACCGAGAAGAGGGCCAGCTCCCACGATATGGCGACCATCATCACCGTATAGCCGATGATGAGGAACGGCTCGCGGAAAGCCACCTGCAGGGTGTTGGTGATGCAGAACTGCACCACGCCGACGTCGGAGGTGATTTTCGAAATGATGTCGCCCTTGCGCTGGTCGCTGAAAAAGCCGACGTGCATGTCCACCACCTTCGAGAACATCTCGTTGCGCATGCGCTGCAACGTGCGGGTGCGCATGTTCTCCACCGTCCACGAACCCAGATAGCGGAACAGGTTGCTCAGCAGGCTCACGAAAATGGTCACCACGGCGAGCATGAGCAGTACGTTTTCGGGGTTGTATTCGTTGAACAGATGCGAGTAGGTGTAGTTGAACAAGGCTGTCAGGTATTCCTGATTGAAGGCCAGCGGGGGAAGTTTCTCCACATATACGAACGTGTAGTCGGCGTCGAACATCGTCTTGAGGATCGGCATGATCAGCAGGAACGTGAGCGAGTTGAACAGCGCGTAGAGCAGCGAGTAGAAGAAATAGGGAATTGCGTACTTCTGGATGGGTCGGGCGAAACCCAAGAGCCTCATGTATATTTTAAGCATTACGGGCGGATTATTTGCAGGTTATGTGATAATCGGGACAAAGATAGGAATAATAATGATAAAATCGGACCCTGCGGGTCAAAAGTGCGAAGTTTAGGAGAAATAAGGGCCGAAAAAGGAAAAGAGGCGGGCGTTGCCGCTCACCTCTCTTCCGGTTCATAACCAGTGTCTTCCGATAAATGCGCCTTGTCGTTGGCGGCGGCCACGGCCAGTTGGTCGCAGCGGTTGTTCTCGACCGTATCGGCATGCCCCTTGACCCATACGAACCGCACGTTGTGGCGCCGGTATATGCGCAGGAAACGCATCCACAGGTCGGGATTCTTCTTGCCGGCGAACCGTTTCTTCTCCCAGCCGAACACCCAGCCTTTCGTCACGGCGTCCACGACGTATTTCGAGTCGGAATAGACCGTGACGTCCGACCCCTCGAACTTGAGCGCTTCGAGCGCCGCGCAGACGGCCGTCAGCTCCATGCGGTTGTTGGTCGTCAGGCGGAATCCCTGCGAAAGCTCCTTGCGGTGACGGCCCGAAAGCAGCACCGCGCCGTAACCGCCCGGTCCGGGATTTCCCAAGGCCGAGCCGTCGGTGTATATGGTGATTTGTGCCACGCCGGATTATTTCAGCGCCGCCAGCTGCTCCCTGATGGCCGCGATTTTCGCTTCTGCGTCCGCCTGCTTGGCGCGCTCGTTCATGACCACCTTTTCGGGTGCCGACTGCACGAAGCGCTCGTTCGAGAGCTTCTTCATGACGCTTGCGAGGAATCCCTCGTAGTAGGCGAGACTCTCCGTCAGTTTCCCGATTTCGGCTTCGACGTCGATCTTGCCCGCCATCGGCACGAAATACTGGGTCGTCTTGACGATGAACGCCGCGGCCGCGGGGTCTTTCTCCGTCACGGTTTCGACGGCCGTCAGGTTGGCCATCTTCCGCATCACGGGAGCGTATTCGGCGGGGTAGTTCTCGTCGGCGATCACCTTGAGCGTCAGCGCTTCCTTCTGCGGCAGGTTCTTCTGGTTGCGTATGTTGCGCACCGAGGAGATCGCCTCCTTGGCCAGCTCGAACCGGGCCAGCAGACGCTCGTCGGCTTCGACCGGCTGCGGCATGGGGGCCGTGCAGATCGACTCGCCCTCTTTGCGGGGCGCGAGGTCCTGCCAGATCTCCTCCGTCACGAACGGCATGAAGGGGTGCAGCACGCGCATCAATTCGTCGAAGAATCCGCACGTCGCGGCGAACGTCTCCGCATCGACGGGCTGTCCGTAGGCGGGTTTCACCATTTCGAGGTAGAGACCGCTGAAGTCGTCCCAGAAGAGTTTGTAGGCCGTCATGAACGCCTCCGAAATGCGGTACGACCTGAAGTCCTCGTCGATCTGGCGCAGTGCGCGGCCCAGCGTCTGGCGGAACCATTCGACCGCCAGCCGGTTGTTGTCGTCCTGCGCGGCCTTGTCGTCCGCCGACCAGCCGTTCACCAGCCTGTAGGCGTTCCATATCTTGTTGCCGAAGTTGCGGCCCTGCTCGCAGAGCGCTTCGTCGAACATCACGTCGTTGCCGGCCGACGACGAAATCAGCATCGCCATGCGCATGCCGTCGGCGCCGTATTTGGCGATCAGGTCCAGCGGATCGGGCGAGTTGCCCAGCTGCTTGGACATCTTGCGGCCGATCTTGTCGCGGACGATGCCCGTGAAGTATACGTTGCCGAAGGGCTTTTCGCCGCGGTATTCGTAACCCGCCATGATCATGCGGGCCACCCAGAAGAAGATGATGTCGGGACCCGTCACCAGATCGTTGGTGGGGTAGTAGTAGCTTATTTCCTGATTGTCCGGATTGCGGATGCCGTCGAAAACCGAAATCGGCCAGAGCCACGACGAGAACCAAGTGTCCAGCACGTCCTCGTCCTGACGCAGGTCGCTCGGCTGCAGCGAGTCGTCGCCGGTCTTCGCACGTGCCTTCGCGAGCGCCTCTTCGGCCGTCGGGGCCACGACGTACCCGCCCTTGGGCAGGTAGTAGGCCGGAATGCGCTGTCCCCACCACAACTGGCGCGAGATGCACCAGTCCTTGATGTTTTCCATCCAGTGACGGTAGGTGTTCTTGTATTTTTCGGGCACGAAGCGGATCGCATCCTCCATGACGGCTTTGGTCGCGGGCCGGGCCAGCTCCTCCATCGAGAGGAACCACTGCATCGAGAGCTTCGGCTCGATGGCCACGCCCGTGCGCTCAGAGTATCCCACGTTGTTGGTGTACTCCTCGGTCTTTTCGAGCAGGCCCGCCGCGGCGAGGTCCTTCTCGATCTGTTTGCGGACGTCGAAACGGTCCATGCCGACGTACATGCCGACCTTGTCGTTGATCGTGCCGTCGTCATTGAAGATGTCGATCGTTTCGAGACCGTATTTCTCGCCCAGCATGTAGTCGTTCACGTCGTGCGCCGGGGTGACCTTCAGCGCGCCCGTGCCGAATTCGATATCGACGTATTCGTCGCGGATCACCGGGATCGAACGGTTCACCAGCGGCACGATGACGCGCGCATCGGCCGGCAGGGAGGCGTAGCGCGGGTCGTTGGGGTTGACGCACAGCGCCGTGTCGCCCAGAATGGTTTCGGGGCGCGTCGTGGCGACGATGATCGCCTTGTCCGTGCCTTCGATCTTGTAGCGCAGGTAGTAGAGTTTGCCGTGCGACTCCTTGAAGACCACCTCTTCGTCCGAAAGCGCCGTTTTCGCCGCGGGGTCCCAGTTCACCATGCGTACGCCGCGGTAAATCCTGCCCTTTTCGAACAGGTCGCAGAAGACTTTGATGACGCTCTCGGTGCGCGGCCCGTCCATCGTGAAGCAGGTCCGCTCCCAGTCGCACGAGGCGCCCAGCTTGCGCAGCTGCTTGAGGATCATGCCGCCGTACTTCTCCTTCCATTCCCAAGCGTATTCGAGGAACTTTTCGCGCGAGAGCGACGATTTTTCGATGCCCTTTTCGTGCAGCATCGCCACGACCTTGGCCTCGGTGGCGATCGACGCGTGGTCCATGCCCGGCACCCAGCAGGCGTTCCTGCCCGACATGCGGGCGCGGCGCACCAGCACGTCCTGCAGCGTGTTGTTGAGCATGTGACCCATGTGGAGCATGCCCGTTACGTTGGGGGGCGGAATTACGATCGTATAGGGTTCGCGCTGATCGGGTTCCGAGTGAAACAAGCGTTTTTCGATCCAGTAGTCGTACCATTTCGACTCGATCTCCTGCGGCGAGTATTTGTCTGCGATTTGCATAGGGATGAAATTGTTTTACTTCGTTATTTGACCTGCAAAGTTATTAACATTCTGTCAAAGATGAAATAAATATGACTAAAAAATCGTTACCTTTGCGACATTATATATTTGTAAGCTATGAGTAAAAAAGATAAATTCGAAACAATCGAAGTCGAAGACGTGAACCTGCTTCCCGATCTGCTCGACGGCAATCACCGCGTGATCCCCATCGTGACGGGCGGTGACGAAGTCGTCGAAGAGGTGGAGGTTCCTGAGATCATTCCGATTCTCACGCTGCGCAGTTCCGTGCTCTTTCCCGGCGCCATCACCCCCATTACGGTGGGCCGCGACAAGAGCATCAGTCTGGTGCGCGCCGTGAATGCCGAAGGCGGTATTCTGGGCGCCGTGCTGCAGCGCGAAAGCGACGTCGAAGACCCCGCGCCGGACGACATGTACAAGGTCGGCACCGCGGCGCGCATCATCAAGATTCTCGAAATGCCCAACGGCAACCTCACGGTGATCCTGAACGGCTTGGAGAAGGTCGAGATTCGCGAATACATCACCACCGAGCCTTACTTCCGGGCCCGTGTCACCGCCCTGCGCGATACCACGCCCGATCTGAAGAGCGTCGAGTTCGAAGCCCTCGTGGACTCGATCCGCGACGTGGCGCTCAATATCATCAACGTCTCGCCGTCGATGCCCAAGGAGGCGGCGTTCGCCATTAAGAACATCGACTCCAAGCGCGGCATCATCAACTTCATCTGCTCGAACATGGAGCTGACGGACGAGGACCGCCAGTCGCTGCTGGAAGCCCCCGGCCTGCTGGCCCGCGCCCGCAAACTGCTCGAAATACTGATCCGCGAGCAGCAGCTGGCCGAGTTGAAAAGCCAGATTCAGGAGCGCGTGAAGCAGGAGATCGACAAGCAGCAGCGCGACTACTACCTCCAGCAGCAGATGCGCACGATTCAGGACGAGCTGGGCGACGGCGCCGACGCCGACATCGAGAAGATGCGCGAGGAGGCCAAGAAGAAGAACTGGCCCAAGGAGGTTGGCGAGACCTTCGAGAAGGAGCTGCAGAAAGTCGAGCGGCTGAATCCCGCCGTAGCCGAGTATTCGGTGCAGATGACCTATCTGCAGCTGCTGCTCGAACTGCCGTGGAACGACACGACCAAGGATAATCTCGACCTCAAGTGCGCCCGCGAACAGCTCGACCGCGACCATTTCGGTCTGGACGAGGTGAAGGAGCGTATTCTGGAGCATCTGGCCGTCATCAAGCTCAAGGGCGACCTCAAGTCGCCGATCCTCTGCCTCTACGGCCCTCCGGGTGTGGGCAAGACCTCGCTGGGCAAGTCGGTGGCGGCGGCGCTGGGCCGCAAGTTCGGCCGCATTTCGCTGGGCGGCCTGCACGACGAGTCCGAGATTCGCGGACACCGCCGCACCTACATCGGCGCCATGCCGGGCCGGATCATCCAGACCATCAAGCGGTGCGGTTCGTCGAACCCCGTGATTATCCTCGACGAGGTGGACAAGGTGACCGTTTCGAACCACGGCGACCCGTCGAGCGCACTGCTCGAAGTGCTCGATCCGGAACAGAACACCACCTTCCACGACAACTATATCGACATGGAGTACGACCTGTCGAAGGTGCTCTTCATCGCCACGGCCAACAACGTGGCCAACATCGCCCCGGCCCTGCGCGACCGTATGGAGATGATCAACATTCCGGGCTATCTGGTCGAGGAGAAGATCCGCATCGCCTTGGACCACCTGCTGCCCAAGCAGCGCGAGGCCCATGGCATCAAGGAGCAGGAACTCGTGATGACGCCCCAAATCGTCGAGGGCATCATCTCCGGCTACACCCGCGAGTCGGGCGTTCGCTCGCTCGACAAGCTGCTGGCCAAGATCGCCCGCGCCCGCGCCAAGCAGATCGCTTTCGACGAAGCCTTCGCGCCCGAAATCACGGCCAAGGACGTCGAGAAGATTCTCGGCATGCCCAAGTTCCTCCGTGAGGAGTACGAAGTGGGCGGCATGACGGGCGTGGTGACGGGCCTTGCGTGGACCGAGGTCGGCGGCGACATCCTCTACATCGAATCGGTGCTGACTCCCGGCAAGGGCAAAGTCAGCCTGACGGGTAATCTGGGTGAGGTGATGAAGGAGTCGGCGACGATCGCCCACGAGTGGGTGATGGCCCACCACGCGGAGCTGGGAATCGACGCTTCGGCGTTCGAGAAGAACGACATCAATATCCACGTGCCGGAGGGGGCGATTCCGAAGGACGGGCCGTCGGCCGGTATTACGATGGTGACCTCGATCGTCTCGACCTATACCGGACGCAAGGTCCGGGAGCGTATCGCCATGACGGGCGAAACGACCCTTCGTGGCCGCGTGATGCCCGTGGGCGGCGTTCGGGAGAAGATTCTGGCGGCCAAGCGCGCCGGCATCACCGAACTGATCCTTTCGGAGGAGAACCGCAAGGACATCGCCGAGATCAAACCCGAATACGTCGAAGGGCTGACGTTCCATTACGTGAAGACCAACGACGAAGTGCTGAAACTGGCGCTCGTCTGAAGCGAAGATGCAAGTAAAAGGTGAAAAGTTTTGATTTTCACCTTTTACTTTTTATTTTTATGGCTAAATAACCGAGACGATGAAATTTATCGCAATCATACCGGCGCGTTACGCCTCGACGCGCTTTCCGGGCAAGCCGCTGGCGATGCTGGGCGGCAAGCCCGTCATTCGGCGCGTCTACGAGCAGGTGGCGGGCGTGTTGGACGACGCCGTGGTCGCCACCGACGACGAGCGTATCTACGATGCCGTGCTCGCTTTCGGCGGCCGGGCCGAGATGACCTCGCCGGACCACAAAAGCGGTACCGACCGTTGCTGGGAAGCCTATCTCAAACAGGGCAAGACCTACGACGTGGTGGTCAACGTGCAGGGCGACGAACCTTTTATCCGGGCCTCGCAGCTGGAAGCCGTGAAACGCTGCTTCGACGATCCGGCGACCGACATCGCCACGCTGGTCAGGCCTTTCGCCGCGACGGACGGTCTCGAAGCCCTCGAAAATCCCAACTCCCCGAAAGTGGTGCTCGACGCGCAGTCGCGCGCCCTCTACTTCTCGCGTTCGGTGATCCCCTACCTGCGGGGCGTCGAACGGTCGGAGTGGCTGGCGCGCCATACGTTCTACAAGCATATCGGTCTCTATGCGTTCCGCACGGAGGTCCTGCGCGCGGTTACGGCCCTGCCGCAGTCCGCGCTCGAAAAGGCCGAGTCGCTCGAACAGCTCCGCTGGCTGGAGAACGGCTATAAGATCGGCGTGGGCGTTACCGATGCCGAGACCATCGGCATCGACACGCCCGAAGATCTGGAGAAGGCCGAAGCCTTCCTGATCAGGCATGGAAAATGAAAAGTCGGGAGTCGAAGCCCGGCTGCTTGGCGGGCGGCGGCTTCCCCGGCCTTTGTTCTTAACTCATAATCGAATCTTATGAAGATCAAATTTATCGCCGGACCGTGCGTCATCGAGTCTGCCGAACTGCTCGACACCGTGGCGCAGCGTCTTGTGGCGATCAACGAAAGACTCGGCGCGGACATCATCTTCAAGGCGTCGTTCGACAAGGCCAACCGCACCTCGATCTCGTCGTTCCGCGGCCCCGGACTCGAAAAGGGGCTTCGGATGCTCGCCGACGTGCGTGCGAAGTGGGGGCTGAAGCTGCTGACCGACATCCATGAATCGTGGCAGGCCGCGCCCGTGGGCGAAGTGGTCGACGTGATCCAGATTCCCGCGTTCCTCTGCCGCCAGACCGACCTGCTGGTCGCTGCCGCGAAGACGGGCAGGACGGTGAATATCAAGAAGGCGCAGTTCCTGTCGGGCGCCGACATGCTCTATCCCTACGAAAAGGCCCGCGATGCGGGCGCTTCGGAGATATGGCTCACCGAGCGCGGCAATATTTACGGCTACAACAACCTCGTCGTCGATTTCCGCAATATTGCGGACATGCTGCGCATCGCCCCGACCGTGGTGATGGACTGCACCCATTCGGTGCAGCGTCCCGGCGCCGCAGGCGGCAAGACGGGGGGCAACCGCGAATTCGTACCCGCCATGGCGCAGGCCGCCAAAGCTTTCGGCGCCAACGGCTTCTTCTTCGAAGTGCATCCCGACCCGGACCATGCCAAGAGCGACGGCCCGAACATGCTGCAGCTCGACGAACTGGAAAACCTCATTAAAACTCTGCTATAATGACCGATACCACGAAAGCCCAGATTCTCGATCTGGCCCGCAAGGCGATCAACACCGAACTGCTGGCGCTCAAGCGCATGAAGGAGACGTTGGGCGATAACTTCGCCGACGCCGTCGAAATGATCCTTTCGGGTCAGGGCAAATGTATCGTTACGGGCATGGGCAAGTCGGGGCTGGTGGGGCGCAAGATCGCCGCGACGCTCGCCTCGACCGGTACGCCCAGCTTCTTCCTGCATCCCGGCGAAGCCTTTCACGGCGATCTGGGCATGATCTCGAAAGAGGATGTCGTGCTGGCGCTCTCCTATTCGGGCGAGACCGACGAAATCCTGAAAATCGTGCCTTTCATCCACTCCAACGGCAACAAGCTGATCTCGATGACCGGCAATCCCGAATCCGCGCTGGCCAAGAACTCCGACGTGCACCTCGACGTAAGCGTCGAAGAGGAAGCCTGCATCCTGCACCTCGCGCCGACGACCTCGACCACGGCGCAGATCGCCATGGGCGACGCGCTGGCCGTGTCGCTGATGCAGATGCGGGGCTTTACGAGCGTCGATTTCGCACGCCTGCATCCGGGCGGAAGCCTCGGACGCCGCCTGCTGATGACCGTCGGCAACGTGATGCGTTCGCACGATCTTCCGGTCGTGGCGCCCGATTGCTCGGCGACGGACATGATCCACGCCATCAGCAAGGGCGGACTGGGACTCATCATCATCTGCGACGGCGAACGTATCGAGGGCATCGTGACCGACGGCGACGTGCGCCGCGCAATGGAGCGCCGCCGCGCCGAGTTCTTCAACATCAAGGCCGCCGATATCGCTACGCCGAATCCGAAGACGATCTCTGCCGACCGGAAACTGATCGAAGCCGAGAAGATGATGACCCGCAACAAGGTCACCTCGCTGCTCGTGACCGACGAAGCCGGCAAACTGCAGGGCGTGATCCAGATTTACGACATAAAACTGTAGCGGGTGTTCATCGTACTGCTGACTTACAAACTGCCGCTTGCGGAGGTCGAACGGCACCTCGCGGCGCACCGCGAATACCTCGACCGCCAGTATGCCGCAGGGACGTTTCTCTGTTCGGGGCCGCAGAATCCCCGGACGGGCGGCGTCATTCTCTGCCGCGCCGCGGACCGTACGGCGGTCGAGGCCCTGACGGCGGAGGACCCGTTCCGCATCCACGGCGTCGCCGATTACGAGATCATCGAATTCTCGCCCGTCAAACGCCTGCCCGGATTCGAAGCTTTCCTTTGATTTAACCGTTTGCTCAACCCGACCGATATGAAATCCTTCCTCTTCTCCCTTGCCGCGCTGGCCTTGTGCGGCGCCTGTTCGCAAAATACCGGGGTTACCTCCCCCGACGGCACAATCCGTCTGGCGTTCGCCGTAGACTCCGCCGGACGCATGACCTATTCGGTTACGGACGGCGGTGTCCGGCTGTTCGAACCTTCCCGACTGGGATTCGAAGCCGCCGAGGCCGATCTCGGCGGTGGTTTCGCCGTCGAGAATGTGTCGCGCACGAGCGTCGATGAGACGTGGACCCAGCCGTGGGGCGAGAACAAGGAGAACCGCAGCCGTTACAACGAAATGGCCGTGCGGCTGCGCAACGGCGGCGGCGTGCGGCTGACGCTGCGCTTCCGGGTATTCGACGACGGGCTGGGATTCCGCTACGAATACGAAGCGTGCGGGGCGGATTCGCTCCGCGTGACGGACGAACTGACCGAATTCCGCTTCGCCGCCGACGGCGATTCGTGGACCATTCCCGCCAGCTTCGACACCTACGAACTGCTTTACCGCAAACTTCCGCTGAGCGAACTGGCCGACGCCAATACCCCCGCGACGTTCAAGGTCGGCGGCCTCTACGGCAGCATCCACGAAGCGGCCTTGTACGACTTTCCCGAAATGACGCTTCGCAAGACGGACGGACTTGCGTTCAAATCGGATCTCGCGCCCCAGCCCGACGGCACGAAAGCGCATGTCGGCAATAAATTTACGACCGCGTGGCGCACCGTGCAGCTGGCGCCCGATGCCGTGGGGCTGATCAATTCGTCGCTGATTCTCAATCTGAACGAACCTTCGAAGATCGGGGATACGAGCTGGATCCGCCCGATGAAGTACGTCGGCGTGTGGTGGGGCATGCACCTCGGCGTCGAGACGTGGGCGATGGACGACCGCCACGGCGCGACGACCGAAAATGCCAAACGCTATATCGACTTCGCGGCGGCCAACAATATTCAGGGGGTGCTGTTCGAAGGCTGGAACGAAGGCTGGGAGAACTGGGGCGGCAGCCAGTCGTTCGACTTCACGAAGCCCTATGCCGACTTCGACATTGCAGAGATCGTGCGTTACGCCCGCGAACGCGGGATCGAGATCATCGGCCACCACGAAACGGGCGGCAACATCCCCGATTACGAACGCCAGCTGGAGCGCGCCGTCAAATGGTACGCCGATCTGGGAATACACAACCTCAAAACGGGCTATGCCGGCGGTATCTCCGGCGGCAACAACCATCACGGGCAGTACATGGTGCGCCATTACCAGCACGTGGTCGAGACGGCCGCGAAATACCGGATGACGGTCAATGCGCACGAACCGATCAAAGACTGCGGCATCCGCCGCACGTGGCCCAACATGATGTCGCGCGAAGGTGCGCGCGGCAAGGAGTGGGACGCTTGGAGCGCGGGCAATCCGCCGTCGCACGAAGTGACGCTGCCTTTTACGCGCCTGCTCGCCGGGCCGATGGACTTCACGCCCGGCACGTTCGACATTCTCTATGAAAATACGCGCAACTCGCCGCGCCGCAAACTCTGGAACTGCGGTCCTGAGGTCGATATGCGCGTGAATACGACCCTTGCCAAGCAGATCGCCGAGTGGGTGATCATCTATTCGCCCGTGCAGATGGCTTCGGACCTGATCGAAAATTACGAGGGGCATCCCGCTTTCCGGTTCTTCCGCGACTTCGATGCGGACTGCGACTGGTCGCGCGCGCTGGCGGGCGAACCGGGCGAATTCGTCGCCGTGGTGCGCCGCGCGGGGGAGAATTATTTTCTGGGTGCGGCGACCGACGAACAGCCCCGCACGCTGTCGCTGCCGCTCGACTTCCTGAAACCCGGCACGAAATACCGCGCGACGATCTACGCCGACGGTCCCGATGCCGATTGGAAGACGAATCCCACCTCCTACACTATTTCGGAGCGCGAGGTTTCATCCGCCGATACGCTCGAAGTGGCGATGGCTCCGGGCGGCGGGCAGGCGGTGAGCTTCATGCCCGCTATGTAGCGGCGCAAGCGTCGGGAACTCTCGGCCCCGAAGCCCTCAGCCCCGGATGTAATGCGGCATTTCGGCGGGTATTTCCATCGAAATCTCCACCAGACCGCCTACCTTGCCCCCGGTCCGCCAAGCCGTCTGATAGATCATCTTGCGGACTCCCTGTTTCTCGATGGTGTAGGCGTTCGAGCCGCCCTCGGCCGTCAGGCGGCGGATGATTTCGCGCGAACGTTCGTTGTGGCAGCCGAAAAGATTGCTGCCGATCAGATTGCCGTGCTGGATATAGGTCGCGCGGGCTTTCTCGTTCATGTAAAGGATCACGCCTTCGGTGTCGCAGACCGTGACGGCGCAGTTCATGCCGTCGGCCCAAGGAAAAGGATTTTCTGTCGTCATGGCTGTTCGTTTTGTGTCGGTGGGAAGAGATCGCCCTTGCGGAAAGAGTGCTGCCGCATCTGCGCGGACCGCAGGTTACTGCTGGATCTTGACCAGCTGTTCGCGGTAGGCGTTCAGGATGCGGGATTTGGAGATGAAGCCCATGTAGCGGTTCTGTTTGTCCACGACGGGCAGCATCCACGTATGTTTGTCCTCGAACTTCTGGACGACGCTCTGGATGGCTTCGTGTTCCAGTATCTTGTCGGGCGGCTGAATCATGTAGTCCGAAATCGGATGTCCGTATTTCTCGCGTTTGAACATGTCTTCGCGCAGGTCGTCCAGCTGGATGATGCCGAGCAGATGCCCGAAGTTGTCGATCACGGGGAAGATGTTGCGGCGCGCCGTCGAAATGATGTGTACGATGTCGCCCAGCGTGAAGTTCTCCCTGATGCGCAGGAAATCGGTCTCCATCAGTTCGTCGAGTTTCAGGAAGACGAAGACCGACTGGTCCTTGTCGTGGGTCAGCAGCTCCCCGCGCAGGCGCAGCTGCTTGGTGTAGATCGAATCCGGATCGAGGTAGTAGTCCACGGCGAACGAGATGCAGGCGGTGATCATCAGCGGGATGAACAGCCCGTAACCGTTCGAGAGTTCGGCGATCAGGAAGATCGAGGTCAGCGGCGCCTTCATCACGCCCGACATGACGCCCGCCATGCCGACCAGCGTGAACGAGACGATCGACACCTCCCAGTCGAAGAAGGCGTTGCACAGCAGGGCTATCGACGCGCCCGTGAATGCGCCGACGAACAGCGACGGGGCGAATGTTCCGCCCACGCCGCCCGCGGCGTTGGTCGAAGCCATGGCGATGACCTTGAAGAACATCGTGGCGATGACGAAGAGTATGACAACCCAGTCGATGTCGCTGAAACGGTAGAAGAGCGAATTGTCGAAGAGGTTTTCGGCCTGTCCGTGCATCAGCGAGGTGAATCCTTCGTAACCCTCGCCGTAGAGCGGCGGGAAAATGAAGATCAGGACTCCGAGCACGGTGCCGCCGACGATCCACTTCTTGTACTGCTTGTCGATCTTCTTGAAAAGCGTGCTCACGCGCAGGTTCGTCGAGGTGAAATACCACGACATCAGTCCGCAGCATACGCCCAGCAGGATGAAGAGCGGTATCTGCCAAAGCTCGAACACATCTGCGGGAGCCAGCGTCACGGCCAGAATCGGGTCGAAGCCCCGCAGCATGAAGGCCATCGTCGTGGCCGTGATCGAGGCGATGAGCAGCGGAATGACCGATCCTGCGGTGATGTCGAGCATCAGGATTTCCAGCACGAACACCACGCCCGTGATCGGAGCCTTGAAAATGGCGGCCAGCGCCGCGCCGGCGCCGCAGCAGAGCAGCAGCGTGGTGTGCTTGTAGTTGAGCCGCGCGATCCGTCCGACGTTCGAGCCGATGGCGGCTCCCGTCAGCACGATGGGGGCCTCAGGACCCACCGAGCCGCCGAATCCGATGGTCGTGGCGCCGCCGACGATCGAGGTCCAGCAGTTGTGGCCCGCGATGCGCGAATTGCGGCTCGACATGGCGTAGAGCACGCGCGTGACGCCCTCCGAAATGTTGTCCCGGACGATGTATTTGACGAACAGCGTCGCCAGAATGATGCCGACGGCGGGGTAGATCAGGAACAGGATGTGGGCGCTGTCCACCGGAAACCAGTTGGTCAGTCCGTATTTGATGCCGTACAGCAGCATCTCGAACAGATAGGTGCCCACTCCGGCGAGCACGCCGACGACCACGGCCAGAAGCATCATGATCTGGCTGTTGCTCAGCCGCCTCGTAAGGCGGAGGAATGTGCGGTAGATGTGGTCGGCGCGTAAGTTCAAATCCGTCGCGGTTTTATTGCTGTTGCGGTTTTATTCTTTGTGTGCGAAATGTTCGGCCTGACTTGCGATCAGCTCCTTGTCGTCGAAGTAGTCGATCTTCATGGCGCGTTTCACGTCGGCGAGCGTTTCGGCGGCGACTTCGCGGGCCGCTTCCGACCCCGCGCGGAGGATTTCGTACACCTCGCCGATGCGTCCCTCGTAATATTTGCGGCGCTCGCGGAACGGCTCCAGCATCTCGTTCAGCACCGCGATCAGAAACTTCTTGACCTTCACGTCGCCCAAGCCTCCGCGGCGGTAGTGGGCTTTCAGCTCCTCCAGCGAAGGGTAGTCGGGCAGGTATTTCGGGAAGTGTTCGGGACGGCTGAAGGCGTCGAGGTAGGTGAATACCATGTTGCCCTCCACCTTGCCCGGATCCTCCACGCGCAGGTGGTCGGGATCGGTATACATGCCCATGACTTTCTTCTTGATTTCATCGGCGCTGTCCGACAGGTAGATGCAGTTGCAGAGCGACTTCGACATCTTGGCCTTGCCGTCGGTTCCCGGCAGCCGCATGCAGACCGCGTTTTCGGGCAGCAGAATCTCCGGTTCGACCAGCGCGGGACCGTATACCGTGTTGAATTTGTGGACGATTTCGCGCGTCTGCTCGATCATCGGCTCCTGATCCTCGCCCGCGGGTACGGTCGTGGCTTTGAAAGCCGTGATGTCCGCCGCCTGACTGATCGGGTAGGTGAAGAATCCGACGGGAATGCCCTGACGCTGCTGGGTGTCGCCCTCCGTGTTGTTCTCGGCGAAGCCGCGCAGCTGGATTTCGGCCTTCACGGTCGGGTTGCGCTGCAGGCGCTGTACCGTGACGAGGTTCATATAGTAGAACGCCAGCTCGCACAGTTCGGGAATCTGCGACTGGATGAAAAGCGTCGATTTGTTCGGGTCGAGACCGACCGAAAGGTAGTCGAGGGCGACTTCGATGATGTTCTGGCGCACCTTTTCGGGGTTGTCGGCGTTGTCGGTCAGCGCCTGCGCGTCGGCGATCATGATGAAGATGCGTTCGAATTCGCCCGACTCCTGCAGTTCGACGCGGCGGCGCAGCGAACCTACGTAGTGTCCCAGATGAAGCCGGCCCGTCGGACGGTCGCCGGTAAGAATGATTTTTCCCATAAAACGATTAATCCTCCGCTTGACGAATTTAAGTTATCTATGGCTTCGGGGCAGCTCCAGAGATGCGGAATTCGCCAAGCTCGCATTACGGCATCCTCGATGCCGGTTCCACATCCGGAATCCTGCCCAAACTCCCTTTCTGCCGGTAGTTTCGGCTTCCCCGCGGCACTGAAACTGCGGTGAAAATCAGTGCCGGCTCTCGTTTTTTCGGTATTTTGTGGACAAACATACGAAAAAGCGCGCGGGCGACCTAATAAAGTTGTTGTTTATAGATTTTTTTTATATTTTTGCTCGTCGGAATAATTTCCTACTATGACTATAATTCAACTTGAATACCTGTTGGCCGTAGCCAACTGCGGCAGTTTTTCGCTGGCCGCCGAACATTGTTTCGTGACCCAGCCCTCGCTGAGCATGCAGGTCAAAGCCCTCGAAGAGGAGCTGGGCGTGGTGCTGCTCGACCGTTCGAAGAAGCCTGTGATCCCGACCGAAGCGGGCGACGTGGTGCTGGAGCGTGCCCGCGAGACGCTGCGGGCCTATAACAACATCCGCGAATCGGTGGCCGAACTCAAAGGCGAGACGTCGGGCAAACTCCGGCTGGGCGTCATCCCGACCATCGCCCCGTACCTGCTGCACAAATTCATCCCCGCTTTCGTGCGCGATTATCCCAAAGTCGAACTGGAGATCTCCGAGATGATCACTTCCGACATCGTCGAGGCCCTCAAGCGCGACCGTATCGACGCGGCGCTGGTGGCCAGCGGCACCTGCGGCGAGGGGATTCTGGAGCAGGAACTCTTCAACGACCGTTTCTTCGCATACGTTTCGCCCGAAAACGCCCTTTACGAGCGGTCGAACATCCGCATCGAGGACATCGACCTGCGCGATCTGGTGATTCTGAGCGCAGGAAACTGTATGCGCGATCAGATCATTGAACTGTGTCAGGCCAAGCGCGACATGCCGTCGCACTACTCCTTCGAATCGGGTTCGCTCGATACGCTCATGCGCATCGTGGACTGCACGTCGTGTCTTACGATCATTCCCGAAATGGCCGTCGAATACATCCCCGCGGATCACCGCGACCGGCTGAAGATGCTGGCCAAAGGCGCCACGTCGCGCAAGATCGCGGTCGCCGTGCGCCGCACCTACGTCAAGAGTTCGATCATCAAGGCCCTGACCGATACGATTATGGCCAATGCCCCGGAGGTCGGGAACTGACGTGCTTTTCCGAAATGGACGCGTCCGGCGGTTTTTTCTGCCGGGCGCGTTTTGTTTTTCGGATGCTGTTTTATCCGTCCCGCCTTGTGCCGCGCCGCTGTTCCGGTTTGTGCTGCGTTGTCATCCTCGGTCTGCATCGGTTGCCGTCCCCGTTTGTGCCGTGTCGCCGCTCCGATTTGCGTCGCATTGTAATCCGCTGTCTGCGTCGTGTCGCCGTTCCGGTTTGCGGATGGCGGCCGCCACCGCAGAATTCCGCGGACGGTCTGACGGGGATTCTGCCCCTGCTGCGGGTCTCTTGCGGCCTTTCCCTGCTTTGCGGCGATTCCGGTCGGGTCGCCCGTCCGCTTTTTTGTAGCTCTTAATTTTCAAATCTCATTCTATTTTCGTACCTTTGCAAGGTTATAGACACCTATTGAAGATTTATGGATAAACTGATCGAAACTATCGTAAGTGCGATTGAAGATAAAAAAGGTAAGGATATTGTATCGTTGGACCTCTCAGGTTTCGACGGAGCCATATGCTCCCGGTTCATCGTGTGCAACGCCGATTCCACGACGCAGGTATGCGCCATCGCCGCGAGCATCGAAGAGAAGGTGCTCGAAACGCTGGGCGAGAAGGTCTGGCGCATCGAAGGCCAGCAGAACGGCGTATGGGTCGCCATGGACTACGTGGACGTCGTGGTGCATATCTTCCAGACCGAACTGCGCAGTTTCTACAAACTCGAAGAGTTGTGGGCCGACGCACCCATGACCAAATACGAATACGAAGAGTAATTTTTTAATATGGCACAACAACGCAAAAACAATAATAGGATGAATATGAACATGCCGAGGCCCTCGATGCTGTGGATCTACGGTCTGATCGGCGCGTTCATCATCGGCTGGTACGTATTCGGCGATGTCAACGACACGCCGCTGCCCAGCGACTGGACGACGGTCCGGGAGATGGTCGAAAAGGGCGACGTGGAGAAAATTCAGGTCGTGAACCGCGATCAGGCGCAGGTTTTTCTGAAGAAGGAGGCCGCCGAACAGTACCGCAGGGATACGGTGGACAAACGTTTCAAGCGGCTGCCCGAAACGGGCGTGCAGCTCACCTTTACGATCGGATCGGTCGATTCGTTCCGCGAAGATTTGAAGAACGCCGAGCAGCAGTCGGGACAGACCGTGCCGGTAGTCTATGAGAACAAGACCAACGACTGGACCAACGTATTGATCAACCTGCTGCCGTGGGTGCTGATTATCGGCGTCTGGATTTTCATCATGCGTTCTATGTCGCGCGGCGCCGGTGGCGGTGCGGGCGGCGGCATTATGAACGTCGGTAAAGCCAAGGCGCAGGTCTTCGACAAGGATGCTTCCAAGCGCGTGACGTTCAAGGACGTGGCCGGACTGGAGGAAGCCAAGGTCGAGATCATGGAGATCGTCGATTTCCTCAAGAAGTCGGAAAAATACAAGGAGCTGGGCGCCAAGATTCCCAAGGGTGCCCTGCTGGTAGGCCCTCCGGGAACGGGCAAGACGCTGCTGGCCAAAGCCGTGGCCGGCGAAGCCAACGTGCCGTTCCTTTCGATTTCGGGTTCCGATTTCGTGGAGATGTTCGTGGGCGTGGGCGCATCGCGTGTCCGCGACCTGTTCGAGCAGGCCAAGCAGAAGGCTCCCTGCATCGTCTTCATCGACGAGATCGATGCCATCGGCCGCGCCCGCGGCAAGAACGCCGGATTTTCGGGCAACGACGAACGCGAAAATACGCTGAACCAGCTCCTCACGGAGATGGACGGCTTCCAGACCAATACGGGCGTTATCGTCCTCGCGGCGACGAACCGCGCCGACATTCTCGACAAGGCGCTGATGCGCGCCGGGCGTTTCGACCGTCAGATCGAGGTGGGCCTGCCCGACGTCAAGGAGCGCGAGGCGATTTTCAACGTCCATCTGCGTCCGCTGAAACTCGATCCGCAGCTCGACCGTGAGTTCTTGGCGCGTCAGACGCCCGGTTTTTCGGGCGCCGACATCGCCAACGTCTGCAACGAAGCGGCGCTGATCGCCGCGCGGCACAACAAGAAATTCGTGTCGAAGGAGGATTTCCTCGCGGCCATCGACCGCATCGTGGGTGGACTCGAAAAACCCAATATGCCGATGACGGCCGCCGAGCGGCGCGCCACGGCGATTCACGAAGCGGGGCACGCTACCGTCATGTGGTCGCTGCCCCAATGCGATCCCGTGCTGAAAGTCACGGTGGTTCCGCGCGGGCGGAGTCTGGGCGCGACGTGGTATGTGCCCGACGAACGCCGCATCCACGTTACCAACGAAGCCCTGCAGGAACGGCTGGCCGGACTGCTGGGCGGCCGGATCGCCGAGGAGGTCAGCTACGGAACGCTGGGAGCAGGCGCGCTGAGCGATCTGGAGCGGGCTACCGAGACGGCCTATGCGATGGTGGCCTACTACGGCATGAGCAAGAAGATCGGACCGATCAGTTATTACGACTCGTCGGGCACGCGCGATACGTTTACCAAGCCTTTCAGCGAGCAGACGGCCCACGACATCGATACGGAGGTGCGCCGCATCATCGAAGAGGCGTATGCCAAGGCGCGCGGCATCATCGAACGGAAGAGCGAGCAGATCAACCGGATGGCGGACCTGCTGCTGGAGAAGGAGACGATCTATGCTGAGGATATCGAACGCATACTCGGCCCGGCGGCGCAGGTGCCGCGGGAGAATGACGAGCCGAAAAAGGGTGTCGTCGTCGCCGATGACGATGCCGCGTCCGGAACGGCGTCTGCGCCGGCGGACACTCCGCCAGCCGGGACCGGAACGACGCAGGAAGGCGATGCCGGAAGCGCGTCGGGAACGAAAACCGCCGCTTCGGGAGCCGCGAACGCCGAAAAATCCGAACTGAACTAACCGACGAACCTAACCCGCTGATATATCTGATGAGTGAAAAAATGAAGAACCTCATGGTGCGTACGCTTAGCGGCGCAGTCCTCGCAGTGGTGGTGCTGGGTGCCGTTATGTGGTCGCAGTGGAGTTTCGGCGCACTGCTGCTGGCGATGCTCGTCGGCGGCATGCTCGAATTTTACGGACTGGCCGAGAAACAGGGCAACGCCCCGCAGAGGATCTTGGGAACGGCGGCGGGCATCGTGCTTTTCGCGCTTAATTTCGCGTTCGTATCGGACGACATCGAGATTCTGGGCGGCGCCAGTCAGGCTTTTGCCTGCGGAATGGCCTTTATGCTCCTGCTGATACCCGCGATGTTCATCTGCGAACTTTACCGCAAACAGCAGAATCCGGCTTCCGGAATCGGCACGACGCTGATGGGCGTCTGCTACATTGCGCTGCCCCTTTCGCTGATGTGCTATATCCCGATCATCGGAAGCGACGTGTGGACTCCTTGGGTGATGATTTTCTACATCTTCATCATCTGGGCCAACGATGTCTTCGCCTATCTGGTGGGAATGTCCCTCGGACGGCACCGCATGTTCGAGCGTCTTTCGCCCAAAAAGTCGTGGGAGGGATTCTTCGGCGGGCTGGCCGGCGCCGTGGCGATGGGCTATGTCGCCGCGCGGGTATTGGATGCCGATGTATGGGCGTGGCTCGGTCTGGCGCTGGTGGCGGCCGCAACGGGCGTGCTGGGCGATCTGGTGGAGTCGATGTTCAAACGCGCCGCGGGCGTCAAGGATTCGGGAAATCTGATTCCCGGACACGGCGGTGTGCTGGATCGTTTCGACGCCATGCTGCTTTCGGCGCCGTTCGTCTTCGTCTATATGCTTTTTGTTATGTAACTGCAATCCTAAATTAAGTTATGAGAATAAATAAAGAAGGCTACAAAATTATCGGCATTTCCGGCGCCGTTTGCGTATTTTTGTGGTGGTTGATCTATCACCTGCTGGTCAGCGACGCGAATATTTCGCTGTTGTGGGTGAGCGCCGTGCTGTTGCTGCTGTTCTGGTTCTTTATCGTCGCGTTTTTCCGGGAACCCCGCCGCGTGCGCATCCACGATGCCGACCTTGCCTTTTCACCCTGCGACGGCCGCGTCGTCGTGACCGAAGTAGTGAAGGAGAACGAGTATCTGAATGAGGAGATGCTCCAGATTTCGATCTTCATGTCCGTCACCAACGTCCATATGAACTGGGTTCCCGTGGGCGGTACCGTCGAATATTTCAAATACCATCCGGGCCGTTTTCTGGTGGCGTGGCATCCCAAGTCCTCGACCGAAAACGAACGCACCACGACCGTGGTGAAGATGGCTTCGGGACAGAAGGTTCTCTTCCGTCAGATCGCAGGTCTGATCGCGCGCCGTATTATCTCCTATATGAAAGTGGGGGCGCCTGTGGAGCAGAACAGCGTCTGCGGCTTCATCAAATTCGGGTCGCGCGTCGACGTGCTCGTCCCGAAGAACAGCGAACTGCTGGTCGAGATAGGCGATCCCGTGGTGGGTTCGCAGACCCCGATCGCGCGTCTTCCGAAAGCCTGATTCATCCGCTGTATGAGGACGACACCCCAGACCTTCCTGCGGTTTATTGCGGGCGCGGCGATTGCTGCGGCCGTCCTCTTTCTGGTCTGGTACTTCCGGTCGATCGTCGTCTATGTGCTGATCTCGGCCGTGCTGGCCGTCATGGGCAATCCGCTGGTCAAACGGCTCGCGGCATTGCATGTCAAGGGCTGGAAAGTGCCCCGCTGGCTGGCGGCGCTGGCGACGCTGATCGTCATCTGGGTGGTGCTGGCGACATTGTGTTCGCTGTTCGTGCCGCTGGTCTTCAACAAGATCTACCAGTTGTCGAACGTCGATTTCGCCACCGTCGTGGCGAGCATCGAAGAGCCGATAGCCCGCGCTCAAAGCTACCTGCACGAATTCTTCGCCATGCCCGAAAGCACCTTCTCGCTCTCGGAAGCCCTCGCGTCGGCGCTCAAGCAGGTGATCGACATCGAGTCGCTCAACACGGTCTTTGCGTCGATCGTCAATGTCGTGCTCTCCTCCGTGATCGCTATTTTCTCCATCACCTTCATCACCTTCTTCTTCCTGCGGGACGAGGGGCTTTTCTATGCTATGATTACGGCGATGTTCCCCGAACGTTATCACGAGAACATCACCCGTGCGCTCGACTCCGTAACCCTCCTGCTGGCGCGCTATTTTACGGGAATCCTCTCTGAAAGCCTGCTGTTGATGGTCGCCGTGTCGCTGACGATGATGGCCTTCGGGATGAAAGCCGCCGACGCGGCGTTCATCGGGCTGGTGATGGGCGTGATGAACGTGGTGCCCTATGCCGGGCCGCTTATCGGCGGCGTGGTTTCGGTCTTCGTGGGGATCGTGACCCCGATCGGGGGCATGACAGTGGGGCATACGGCCGTCATCATTATCGGTTCGCTGCTGATCCTCAAGGGACTCGACGACTTCGTGCTGCAGCCGACGCTCTATTCGTCGCGCGTCAAGGCGCATCCGCTGGAGATTTTCCTCGTGATTCTGATCGCCGGGTCGCTGGCCGGAATCCTCGGCATGCTGCTGGCGATTCCCTCCTATACCGTACTGCGCGTCTTCGCCAAGGAGTTCTTCTCGCAGTTCAGTCTGGTGCGTAAACTGACCGAAAAAATCTGATGGAAAAGGTGATTATCGAGGGCGTTGTGGAACACGGACGCCGGCTCGGACGCGAGCTCGGATTTCCGACGGCGAACGTGGCCGTTCCCGATTCCGTCGCCGCGGAGGACGGCGTTTACCGTTCGCGCGCCGAGGTGGACGGAGCGGTTTACGACGCGATGTCGAACCTCGGCCGCAATCCTTCGGTCGGCGGGACGGCACGGCGTCTCGAAACGCATATTTTCGGTTTCAGCGGCGCATTGTACGGCCGTATGCTGCGCGTGGAACTGCTCGAAAAGATCCGCGACGAGCGGCGGTTCGATACGCTGGAGGAGCTGCGGGCGCAGATCGAAAAAGACAGGGAATATATTTTGAAATTAAAATAAACAGTTATGTATTTAGACTTGACAATGCCCTACAAGGTAGCCGACATGTCGCTGGCCGGGTGGGGACGCAAAGAGATCGAGATCGCCGAGCACGAAATGCCCGGACTGATGGCCGTGCGCCGCAAGTATGGTCCGCAGAAGCCGCTGAAAGGCGTGCGCGTCATGGGGTCGCTGCATATGACCATCCAGACCGCCGTGCTGATCGAGACCCTCGTGGAACTGGGCGCCGACGTGCGCTGGTGTTCGTGCAACATCTTCTCGACGCAGGACCATGCCGCCGCCGCGATTGCCGAGACGGGCGTTCCCGTTTTTGCATGGAAGGGCGAGACGCTGCCCGAATACTGGTGGTGTACGGCCATGGCGCTGTCGTTTCCGGGCGGCAAAGGCCCGCAGCTGATCGTGGACGACGGCGGCGATGCGACGCTTCTGATTCACAAGGGCTTCAAAGCCGAGGACGACGCTTCGACGCTCGATTACGAACCCTCCTCCTACGAAGAGGAGGTGATTATCGACACGCTGAAGAAGGTGCTTGCCGAGGACAAGGATAAATGGCATCGTACGGTGGCCGAATGGAAGGGCGTCAGCGAGGAGACCACTACGGGCGTACACCGGCTCTACCAGATGCAGGAGGCGGGCGAACTGCTCGTTCCGGCCATCAACGTCAATGACTCCTGCACCAAGTCCAAGTTCGACAACCTCTACGGCTGCCGCGAGTCGCTGGCCGACGGCATCAAGCGTGCGACCGACGTGATGATCGCCGGCAAGGTGGTGGTCGTGTGCGGCTACGGCGACGTGGGCAAGGGTTGCGCCGCGTCGATGCGTTCGTACGGAGCGCGCGTTATCGTGACCGAGATCGACCCGATCTGCGCCCTGCAGGCGGCGATGGAGGGCTTCGAGGTGAAGACCGTCGAAAGCGCTCTCGGCGAAGGCAATATTTTCGTGACCTGCACAGGCAACTGCGACATCATCACGCTGGAGCATATGGAGCGGATGCGCGATCAGGCGATCGTCTGCAACATCGGCCACTTCGACAACGAGATACAGATGGCGCGGCTCGAAAAGTCGGGCGCCGTGAAGACCAATATCAAGCCGCAGGTCGATAAGTTCACCTTCCCAGACGGACATTCGATTTTCGTGCTGGCTGAAGGCCGTCTCGTGAACCTCGGCTGCGCTACGGGCCATCCCTCGTTCGTGATGTCGAACTCCTTCACGAACCAGTGTCTGGCGCAGATGGAACTTTGGCAGGAGAAGCTCGAAGTGGGCGTTTACCGCCTGCCCAAGCATCTCGACGAAGAGGTGGCGCGCCTGCATCTGGACAATCTGGGCGTGGAGCTGACCCGCCTGACCGAAAAACAGGCGGATTATATCGGCGTGAGTCCCGACGGTCCCTACAAGGCGGAGCATTACCGCTATTGAGACCGGCGGCATCCGGCATGGAAAAAAGAGGATACCTTGTTGGGTATCCTCTTTTCGTTTTCAACCGTTCCGCAGATCAGCGGCGGCGGGGAAGGGCCTGCGGATGTGCGAGTCGGTTGGCTGCTGCGACCGCAGCCTTATATGCCGAAGGTGTCTGCTGGGGCGTTACGGCGGGTATCTCCGCGGGCAGGGTCACCGTGTAGCAGGCCGGGACGCCGGGAACGCCGTCGGCATCGTAGGCCATGTAGATCACTTCGAAGGTTTCGTTTGCCATCGAAACGTCCCAGAACGTGACGTCGTAGTAATAGAATCCGTCGGCGCTCACTTCCAGATCCATGCTGCTTTTCCAGCCGGAGTAGTAGCCGTCGTAGTCTTCGCCGTAGGCATTGGCGAGCGACGAGAAATACTGGCGCCAGTAGGATGTCTCCTTTTTGGCGAAATCGCCCTTGTAGTAGCCGTCCTCGTAGCGGAATGCGCGGGCGCCGGCGGTCGGTTCGAAACGGTACACCGTTGCGAAGCAGTTTTCGGGGGCGCCTTCGAGTTCGGAGGAGTTGACCACCACGTGCTGGATGCGCAGTGCGGCCTCGCTCTGGCCCTGATCGCCCGACGACGAGCGTGCCGGAGTCTTGAGTTTAGCCCAGTTGAGCTTGCCGAAATTGCCGTCGGCATCGACGCCGACTACGGCGAGGATGTACTCGGTGGAGTATCCCCAAGACGATTCGGTCAGCGTGTTGTTGGAGATGGGTTTTTGGGCACTCAGATACCCGATCATGTCCTCTTCGGTGTTAGGCTCGAAATCGGGATCGTCCGGGTCGTCGTCGAAATAGCTGCCGTATACGCACGTGGCGTAATAGGCGACGGTCTTGTCGTTGGGGGTAAACGTAGCCGTGATGCGGCAGTAATAGCTGGTGCGTTCTTCGTAGTTGACTTCGAACGTCACCCACGGACCTGAGAGATATTCTGGTTCGTCGGTCGTTACCGGGCATTCGCACCACTCCGAGTCGAGCGTTTTTTCGCCGTCGCCCAGCGCTTTGATGCGGAAAGTGTAGGCTGTCGATGCTTTCAGGTCGGTGAAAGCTGCCGAGAGCGCATCGGTGTTGGTTTCGGGAACGATCACCGTGATTGCGCCGTGGGGATTCTTATGCAGCAGGGTATAGGTGTACGATACGGCTCCTTCGACCGCTTCCCATGAGATTGCAAAGGAGTCGGAGGTGATGTCCGATGCAACCGGGGCCGGCGGCATCACGGCTTCCGGTTCCGGAACGGTCGGATCATCGTCGGAGCAGGAAATCCCCCCCCCTGCCAAAATGAAAAGCAGCAGATACGGTAATAATTTTTTCATAACGTGTGGGATAAAAGAGTTGAAGATTTTTGATGAATAAAAAAAAATTGCGAAACGAATTTACTGGTTTTCTCCGAAAATTCCAATACCCGTTCGCCCTCCGCGGAAGTCGTCCGAAAACGGATTGTAACTGTAATATTCGGTTTGTTTTATAATTTTTTTCTTTTCCTGCGGATGGAATTTGCAGGGTTTTTTCGAACCGGGGCCTGAAAATTACGATTCGTAATTTTAATTTTTTTCGGATTTTTTTCGACCGGGTGCGGAAATGAAAGCGGGACTTGCGCACTGCCGTTATCGGTCTGCCGGGGCGGAATTATCCGCAGACTTCCATCCGTCAGCCGTGCGCAGATACTCCTGTTTGCGGGCCGTTTTTTCGGACGGCTGTTAAATATTGTCTCCTCTGTTTTTCCGATCGATTGCTTTTTGCCGTGAAAATACTTATCTTTGAACGGGTTTACCGATTCTGCAAGCTGTTTCTATCCGTATATGATCATATAATATTGTCGGCAGAGACTTGGTGTTGCGCCGTCATGTATCCGACCCTACTTTTGTTTAACTTAAATAAATTGCTATGAGATTTTTTACGATGCGGAGACTGGCCGCCTGCATGGGCGCACTGCTCCTTGTTTCCCCCCCCCTGCTGACGGGTTGCGACGACTATGACGACTCGGAACTGTGGCAGAATGTGAACGACCTGAAGAGCCGGATCGAGGCTCTCGAAACCAAGATCGGCCAGATGAACACCGAGATTGCGGCCCTCCAGAAAATCGTGGACGATGCGGTGACCGTCGTCAAGGTCGAAAAGAGCGCCGACGGTTATGTCATCTATTTTTCGGACAACACGACGGCCGAGATCAAGAACGGCACTGCCGGAGCCGACGCTCCCGTTATCGGCGTCAAGCAGGATACGGACGAGGTCTACTATTGGACGATCACGACCGACGGCAAAACCGAGTGGCTGATGGCCGGCGGCGCGAAACTGCGCGTGACGGGCGAAAGCGTCAAACCCGTGATGTCGGTCGATGACGAGGGCTACTGGACGATCAGCTACGACGGCGGCAAGACCTCCGAGCGGATTCTCGATGCCGCGGGCGATCCCGTTTCCGCCGTGACCGAGGGCAGCAGCATCGGTTCGCTGTTCAAGAGCGTCAATTACGACGACAACAACGTCTATTTCGAACTGAGCGACGGTTCGATCGTGACGGTGCCCGTACGCAGCAATTTCTACATGTTGATCCGCAAGGCCCCCGAAGTCGCGACTTTCGTTTTCGGTGAGACCAAGGTCTGGGACGTCGAGTCCGCCGGGGTGACGAAAACCCTTGTTTCGAAGCCCGACGAGTGGAAGGTGACCTATGCCGACGGCAAGCTGACGGTCACGGCCCCGACCGAAGCGCATAAGGAGTGCGCCGATCTGCGGGGTACGGTGGGCATCACCTACTTCAGCGCCAACGGTCAGGCCGACGCCGTGATGATGGACGTGGTGGCCGACGCCGACTACAGAGGCGAGACCGTGGGTGAAGATTTCACGGTCAATATCACGGAGATCACCGACAAGAATATCAAGGCGACGGTAACCCCGAAAGACGACGCTGCCTATTGGTATATGGGATATACCACGCAGGAGAATATCGACAACGGCGGGCTGGACAAGCTGATCAACGACCCGTTGAACGGTTATCTTTCGATGCTGGGTTATTATGCCGCTTATAATTTTCTCGACATGTATGCTTTCAAAGGCGCCAAGACGGACTTCTCCTTCCCCGGTGTGCTGAAGGGCGGTACGGAATTTTGCGCCGTGCTGTTCGGATTTACACCCGATGCCTCTGCCGCATACCCGGTTCCCGTTACTTTGAACACCGAAGTGATGACTGTTCCCTTCAAGACGCAGGAACCGGTCGTAATCAATACCGTTTACCGCATCGACGTCTCAGACGTGTCGTGGTACGGCGCCAAGTACGTCTGCGTTCCGTCGGACGATCTGGGTTACCTCCACGGTTTCGTCCGCAAGTCGGAATTCGACACTTATGACGATGACGCCGCATTCATGAAGTCGCGCATCGATATCTACAAGAGGGCCTACAGGGATGAACTGGAGAGCGGCGCGTTGACATGGGCCGATCTGACCTTCACCGAAACGCAGACTGTCGTGGCTCCGGCCTATATCGAAGAGACAGGCGCTACGCGCATGGGACTGGTCGATGATACGGAGTATTATGTCTATGCCTTCTCCTGTACCGACGGCAATGCCACCTCGCCGTTGTCGAAGGCCGCCTTCAAGACCGGAAAATTCACCCCTTCCGAGGAGTGTACGTTCGAAATCACCACCACGGTCGAGCGTCAGGACGTAACGGTGAACGTCGTGCCGTCGAACAGGAACGTCACTTATTATTTCAGCGTCACCAGAGCCGCGCAGCAGGAGCAGTTCGACGCCGACCTGCAGTTTGCCGTGGACGACCTGATCTGGACCAAGATATGGGCCGAGTCGCAGCAGATCACGCTTTCCAGCCTGCTTTCGAAGGGTGAGGACAGCAACAAGTGGACCGACCTCTGGGCCGCGACGGCTTATATCGTTTGCGCCTACGGCGTTTCGGAGGACGGGGCGATCACGACGCGTCCGACCCTCGCCCGCTTCGTGACGAAGGGTACGATCGATCAGACGAGCGTGAAAAACGCCGCCGCGAGCGCCATGGGCGGCAAGGTTTTCCGCCGTTAGCCGTTCCGGACGTACTGAAAACGGAAACGCCGCAGGAGATTTCCTGCGGCGTTCTTCGTTTCTGCGGATTCCGGCGCGTCAATAGCCGAAAATCTCCTCCTGCGAAACGGTCTGAATGGGACCGAGGGTTTTCAGGTAGTTGAGATCGAGGTCCTGAATGTCGCCCAGAATGCCGTAGACGTATTTGCGGCCTTTGACCCACTTCTGCTGGGCGGCTTTCACGTCGTCGAGTGTCATGGACTGGACCTTCTCGAAAATCTGCTTGTCGCGGGGGGCGTCGAGACCCAGATCGCGGGCGCGGAGATAGCTCCACAATACGCCGTCTTTGACCGTGCGCTCGGTGCGCAGGCGGGAGACGAGCGCCTCCTTGGCGATGCCGAACGCCTTCTCCGATTCGGGCATGTTGTTGATGATGTCGTCGAAAGCTTCGACGGCCTTCTGCATCTTGTCGTTCTGCGTGGCGATGAAGGCGTAGTAGCTGTAATCGCCGTTGGCGTTGCTCGGCGTAGCGAGGGTGGCCCATGCCGTGTACGCCAGACCGCGCGCCTCGCGCATCTCTTGGAAAACGATGGTGTTCATGCCGCCGCCGAAATATTCGTTGTAGAGCGTGATTTCGGGATCGGCCGCCACGTCGAATTTCTCGCCGCGGTTCGAGAACTGCAGGTAGTAGAGCTGTTTGGCGTCGTACTGAGCCAGTACGACCTTGTTCGCGTCGGTGGGCAGCAGGGTGCTGAATTTCTTCTCCAGCGGCTGCAGGTCGGCGGCGACCTTGTGGTGTTCCGCCAGCGCACTCTTGACTTCGGTCTCTTTCTGCGGGCCGTAGTAGAGCACTTCGTGCTGTTTGCCCATCAGACCGCCGATTTTGGCGAGCAGCTGCTCCGAGGTCAGCGCCTGCAGCGCCGGGTCGGTGAGGGTCGTGCGGCGGATGAAGTCGCCGCCGTAGAACAGATAGCGCTGGAGCGCGCCGAAACAGCGGCTCTGATTGAGCTTCGCATCCGCACGGCTCTTGAGCATGTCGGCCTTGCAATTCTCCAGAATCGCTTCGTCGGGTTTGGCTCCGGCGATCAGCCCTTCGACGATCTCCATGGCTTTGCCCATGTTTTCGCTCAGTCCGGTGATCTGGATCGAACTCTGGTTGGCCCCGGCGTTCATGTAGAACGAGCAGGCGATGTCGTACATCTCCGATGCGATCTCTTCGGCGGTCATCTTGTCGGTCCCCAGATAGCTCAGGTAGTTGAATGCCAGATTCAAAGCCGGATCGTTCTCCGTACCGGTGTTGAAGACGTAGATCAGCGTGAAGATATCGTTGGTCTCGTTCTTCTTGTAGAGGACGTCGATGCCGGGCTGCGCCTCGAACTGCGACATGTCTTTCTTGTAATCGACGAATACGGGTTCGATCGGCTGCACCTGCGAGGTCTGTATCTCGGAGAGGAATTCGCTCTGCGAGTCGCGGTTGGTCACGATCGGGGTGATCTTCGGGGCGGCGATCTTCTGCTCGTCGGGGTCTTTGCCCTCGCGTTTGTAGATGATGGCGTAACTTTCGGGACCGAGGTATTTGTTGGCCCACTCCACGACGTCCTGCTTGGTGATCTTCGACATGCGGTCGAGCCGTGCGACTTCATCGGCCCAGTCTGCGCCGCTGATGAACGAATAGACATAGAGTATCGCGCGGCTGTCGTTCTCCTCGAACGAGCGCATCAGCTGCATTTTGTAGTTGTTGATGGTCGCTTCGATCAGTTTTTCATCGAAGTCCCCCTCCCGCAGTTTTGCTACTTCCTCCAGAAGCAGATCGCGGACTTCGTCGAGCGACTGCCCCGTCTTGGGGCGTCCGGCCACGAGGAACGAACTGTAATCGGGCTGCGTCGAGGCATAGCCGTAGGCCGAGAGCACCTTCTGCTGCTGGTTCAGGTCGAGGTCGATCAGTCCGGCCTGTCCGTTGTAGAGGATCGAACCCACGATGTCGCTGATGTCGGTCGATTTGTCGTTCGCGCCCGGCAGACGCCAGCCCAGCATGACGTTGGCCGCTTCGAGTCCGTAAACCTCCTTCACCACGGGAGTCGTGATCGGCTTTTCGGGTTCGAACTGCAGTTCGGGCAGGTTGGGATTGGGCTGCATGTCGCCGAAGTACTTCTCGATCGTGGCGACCATTTCGTCGGGTTCGAAATCGCCCGAAACGCATACGGCCATGTTGTTGGGCACGTAGTAGGTCTTGTGGTAGTTTCGGACGTTGGTGATCGACGGATTTTTCAGATGCTCCTGTGTTCCCAGCACGGTCTGCGTGCCGTAGGGGTGGTTGGGGAACAGCGCGGCGTCCATCGCTTCCCAGACTTTGCGGCTGTCCTGCGTCAGGGACATGTTCTTCTCCTCGTAAATGGTCTCAAGCTCGGTATGAAAGCCGCGGATCACGGGATTCTTGAAACGGTCGGCTTGGATTTTGGCCCAGTTGTCGATCTGGTTCGAGGGAATGTCCTCGACGTAGACCGTCATGTCCTGCGACGTGAAGGCGTTGGTGCCGTTGGCGCCGATGGCCGACATCAGCTTGTCGTACTCGTTGGGAATGGCGATTTTCGAAGCTTCGTAGCTGATCGAGTCTATGCGGCGGTAGATGGCCGCGCGCTCGGCCTCGTCGGCGGTCTTGCGGTAAACCTCGAAGAGATTTTCGATCTCGTCGAGCATCGGTTTCTCCGCGGCGTAGTCCGAAGTGCCGAACTGCTGCGTGCCTTTGAACATCAGGTGTTCGAAGTAGTGCGCCAGACCCGTGGTCTCCGCGGGGTCGTTCTTGCCGCCGACCTTCACGGCGATATAGGTCTGGATGCGGGGTGCCTCCTTGTTTACGCTCATGTAGACTTTCAGTCCGTTGTCGAGCGTGTAGATGCGGGTGTTCAACGGATCGCCCGCCACCGTTTCGTACTTGTACTTGGAACAAGCCGCGGCCAGCATCGCTGCGATGACTACCGCAAATAGTAGAAACTTTCTCATTATCGATAGGGTTAGAAAAGAGTTGCGAACCAGTCCCGGACGGCGGGGTAGGTGTCGGCCGTCACATGGACGAACATGCCGATCGCCGCCGCAAGTTTGATGCCCGTGCCGACGACGAACGAGAGGAACGAGCCTATGCCGACCAGAAACGCCTTGCCCGCGTCGCGGCGGTCGTTGAGCAGCTCGCCGAGTACGGCGCCGAAGAAGGGGCCGAGGATGATGCCGACGGGCGGAAAGAAGAAGAATCCGGCGAAGACGCCGACCGTGGCGCCGATGGCGCCCGAACGGGAGCCTCCGAAGCGGCGGGTCATCCACGCCGGCAGGAAATAGTCGGCGACGCTGACCGCCACGGTAATGGCCAGCCATAGCCAGATGGCCGCCGGCGACATGCTCGAATAGGAGGTGAAGTAGGCGCAGAGAAGTCCTGCGTAACTGAGTACTACGCCGGGCAGGGCGGGGACGATACAGCCGACGATGCCGACGATCGAGAGCAGAAATGCTGCGACGGAGAGTGCTATGTCCATAATATTCAGCAGTGGGAAAAATATCCGTTATTTAACAAAGGTAAGCATTTATAGCAAAAAATCTCCCTGAAACGGGAGATTTTACATTACTTATGACGGTTTACCGCCTTGCAGGACGGTGAAGCCGTTATTTCACGAGCCGGTTCGTCGCCGTGTCGGGGAATACGATCCACGGCTTGAACTGTTTGGCGTCTTCGAAATCCATCAGCGCATAGGAGGCGATGATGATGACGTCGCCGACCTGCACCTTCCGGGCCGCGGCGCCGTTGAGGCAGATGCAGCCGCTTCCGCGTTCTCCCTTGATGACGTAGGTCTCGAAACGCTCTCCGTTGTCGATGTCCATAATCTGGACCTTTTCGCCCTCGATGATGTTGGCCGCCTCCAAAAGCGCCTCGTCGATGGTGATGCTGCCCACGTAATGCAGATCGGCCTGCGTGACCGTTACGCGGTGGATCTTGGATTTGATGACTTCAATCTGGAATTTCATTATCGGATACGGATGTTGTCGATTAAACGAATGTCTCCCGCCTGCACGGCGATACAGCCCTGAATACGCTCGGCGTCGCTCCATGCGGCGACCTCCTGCATCGTCCGCGCATCGACGGACTGGTAGTAGATGACCTTCAGCAGCGGATTGCGCTCCACCTCGGCCGTGACCCACGCCTTCAGCGCTTCGGGCGTCAGTTCCTGCGACTTTTCGGCGGCGGCGCGCAGGGCGGCGTAGATCTGCGGGGCTGCGGCGCGGTGCTCCGCGTCGAGCAGCGCGTTGCGCGACGAGAGGGCCAGCCCGTCTTCGCCGCGGACGATCTCGCATTCGACGATCTCGACCGGAAGCGACAACTGGTCCACCATCGCCTTGACGACGGCGATCTGCTGGAAATCTTTTTCCCCGAAGTAGGCGCGCGCCGGGCGTACGATGTCGAACAGCCGGCTGACGACCTGCGCCACGCCGTTGAAGTGACCGGGGCGCGTGGCGCCCTCCATCACCTTGTCGATCTGTCCGAAGTCGAACTGACGGCCGTCCGGTTCCGGGTATATCTCCTCGACCGAAGGCATCAGCACGAAATCCGCGCCGGCCCGTTCCAGCAGACGCGCATCGGCCTCCGGGGTGCGGGGATAATGTCTCAGGTCGTTTTTGTCGTTGAATTGGGTGGGATTGACGAAGACGCTCACCACGACGGTGGCGTTCTCCCGGCGGGCGCGCTCGACCAGCGAGCGGTGTCCCGCATGCAGGGCGCCCATCGTCGGGACGAACCCGATTCCGGACTGCTCCGCAGTCTCCAGCTCCGCGCGGAGCTCTTTGACGCTTGTGAATATTTTCATCTCTTCTGAAACGAACTTGCGGGGCAAAGGTATGAATTCCCGCAAACATAACGAAGAAAAAACGGAAAAAAAGCGCCGGACACTCCGGCGGCGGCGTTTCCCCGGCCGGAAACGCTTCTGCGGGGCGTTTTACCGCCTTCGGACAGGGCGCCGCCGCGCTGCGGACAAGCCGTTCGTGCGAAAAGATGTGGAATTCGTTGAATATATTTCGGGGAATGGCAAAAAGCGACTATATTTACAGATATTTAGACCCAAGCGGGAATGCCCGTCGCCCGCATCGGCAGATGCGGGAGTCCGGGGGCCTTCGTTTCCGCAATACACTGATAACCGCTCTCTCCGGGGCCGGAGACGATTTTTAATTGACTATGAAGAAAATCTTACTGTGTCTGCTTGCCCTTGCGGCCGGGCTGACCGCTTTCGGACAGAACGAAAGCTCGTTCGGCGTTCGTGCCGGTCTCAACGTGGCTAATCTCCATCTCAGCGCAGGGGGCCTGAGCGCGTCGCTGGACTCGCGCGCCTCCTATCATGTGGGCTTTGCCTATCAGCAGCCCCTGCTGCGGGTGCTTCCCCTCTATTTCGAAACGGGACTTTACCTCTCCGGACGCGGGGCGTCGGTGACGGCGGGCGATCTGGATTTGGGCGTGGAAGGAAAGGCCAAATTCAATATGCTGTACCTGCAGGTTCCGGCTGTGGTGAGCTGGCACTTCAATATTAAAAGCGTCTCGATCCAGCCAGCCGCCGGCGTCTATTACGGTTTCGGCATCCACGGCAAGCTCAAGGGCGACGCCGCGAAAGTCGATCTGTTCAAGGAGATTTCAGTGCCCGTCGAGGACGGCTCCGTCGAAGGCCAAGTGTTCAAGCGTTCCGATTTCGGACTGCGCTTCGGCGTAGGGGTTACCGTCATGAAGCATTACTATGCGGGCGTCGGCTACGATCTCGGCCTGCTCAATATCTCCAAGGATTCGGGCGAGGGCAAGATAAAGAACGGCAGTTTCTTCATTTCGCTGGGTTACAACTTTTAGCCCTGTTGCCTGCATAAACGGTGCGCATGTCCTTCGGGATGTGCGCATCTTTCGTATTGTTTTGTCCGTTTTTTGCTATCTTTGCCGAAGAGAAACCCCGGCTTGGACAGTCGGTGTCCCGGCAGGGCCGGTCGGCGGCTCTGCATTCGGCTTGCGCTGTCCTTGCACGGCGGGCGCTTCCCGGCGAAATCCGGTTCCGGCCGTTTGCCGGGAGCGTGCCGCTTTTGGCGAGAAATTCCAAACCCGAACGATATGAAAAATTTATTGACGTTTGCATCTATGACTGTTACCGCTCTCGCACTGACCTCGTGCGGCGGGGCTTCCCGAAGCGAAACCCCGTGGATCGTCGACCGTTTCGACGACATCAAGGTCATCCGTTACGAAGTCCCCGGCTTCGAGCAGCTTCCGCTGGAGGAGAAGGAGCTGATCTATTATCTGGCCGAAGCGACCAAGTGCGGCCGCGACATCCTGTTCGACCAGAATTTCAAATACAACCTCGCCGTGCGCCGCACGCTCGAAACGGTGTATGAGAATTACGAGGGCGACCGCACGACGGCCGAGTGGAAGGCGTTGGAGAAATACCTGAAAAAGGTCTGGTTCGCCAACGGCATCCATCATCACTATTCGAACGACAAGTTCGTGCCCGAATTCACCGAAGGTTACCTGCTCGACGTGATCGAGACCATTCCCGAAGAGAAATTCGGCGAGCTGAACCCGCTGCGCGGCGAGGTCTGCAAAGCCATTTTCGACGCGTCGCTCTACAAGACGCGCCTGAACCAGACTGCCGGCGAGGACCTGATCGCCACTTCGTCGAACAACTATTACGAGGGTGTGACGCAGGCCGAAGTCGAGAAGTTCTACGCCGACATGGCGGACCCTGACGATCCCGAACCGATCTCCTACGGCCTGAATTCCAAGCTGGTCAAGGAGGACGGGGTGGTCAGGGAGCGCGTCTGGAAGATAGGCGGCATGTATTCGCCCGCCATCGAGAAGATCGTCTACTGGCTCGAAAAGGCGCAGGCCGTGGCCGCCGAGCCGCAGAAGAGCAATATCGCCGCGCTCATCAGCTATTACAAGACGGGCGATTTGCGCGAATTCGACCGCTATAACATCGGCTGGGTGAAGGATACCGTCTCGAACGTCGATTTCGTGAACGGCTTTATCGAGGATTACGGCGATCCGCTGGGACGCAAGGCGTCGTGGGAAGGCATCGTCGATTTCATGGACAAGGAGGCCTGCCACCGCACCGAGGTCATTTCGGAGAACGCGCAGTGGTTCGAGGACCATTCGCCCGTCGATCCCCGCTACCGCAAGGAGAAGGTGAAGGGCGTTTCGGCCAAGGTCATTACGGTGGCGATGCTCGGCGGCGACTGCTATCCCGCCACGCCGATCGGCATCAACCTGCCCAACGCCGACTGGATCCGCAAGGAATACGGCTCTAAGTCGGTGACTATCGACAACATCACCTATGCCTACGACATGGCCGCCCACGGCAACGGCTTCAACGAGGAGTTCGTGCTGCGTGCCGACGACCGTGCGGCGATGGACAAGTACGGCAAGCTGGCCGACGACCTGCACACCGACCTGCACGAGTGTCTGGGCCACGGTTCGGGCCAGCTGGCTCCGGGCGTCAAGGGCGGCGAGCTGAAAAGCTACAGCTCGACGCTCGAAGAGACGCGCGCCGACCTGTTCGGTCTCTACTATCTGGGCGATCCCAAAATGGTCGAGCTGGGGCTGGTACCCTCGTTCGACGTGGCGAAGGCCGGGTATGCGAAATATATCCTGAACGGCATGATGACCCAGCTGGCGCGCATCGAGCCGGGCAAGAACGTCGAGGAGTCGCACATGCGCAACCGCAAACTGATCTGCGAGTGGTGCTACGAGCGCGGCAAGGCCGACAATGTGATCGAGATGGTCAGGGAGAACGGCAAGACCTACGTCGTGGTCAATGACTACGAGAAGCTGCGCGGGCTGTTCGGCGACATGCTCCGCGAGATACAGCGTATCAAGTCCGAAGGCGACTACGAGGCGGGCCGGGCGCTTGTCGAGCGGTATGCCGTACAGGTCGATCCCGAACTGCACAAGGAGGTGCGCGACCGCTATTATGCGCTCAGCATCGAGCCTTACGGCGGTTTCGTGAATCCCGAATTCGAACTCGTGGAGAAGGACGGCGAAATCGTGGACGTCAAGATCAGCTATCCGGCCGACTACGTGAAACAGATGCTCGGTTATTCGAAGAATTATTCGTTCCTGCCCAATATCAACTGACGGTAATCTCCTTTACGAAAAGATGCGCCCTGCGAGGGGCGCATCTTTTGTTTTTCAGTGTGTCGTCATCATCGGTTCCGGGCCTCTTCGCCGCCGATGGCGAATGTCGAAACGATCACCATCTTCTCGTCCACGTTGTTGGGGTTCGAGACGATGATGCCGTATTCGCCTTCGGGCTGCTCCCCGAACGTCAGGCGGTAGGAGCTTTCCCCGTATTTCTCGGCCGAGAAGGGGAGGTATTCCATGGTGTTGGATTGGACGGCGAAGGACCCGACGGCCGAAATCACCGCCGAACGGTTCTTCTTCGTGCTTTTCATCCGGAAGATGCGCACGATCGACATCGGGTCGGCTTTGTTGTCCTTGGCGCGGACGATGAGGGCGAACGGCTCTCCGGTTTTGAACCGTATTCCGGCCCTGCCGCCTTCGATGACTATTTTTGTCTTGGATTTGCTGGCTGCGAATCCGGCAATGTATACGCCGCCGCCGGTTCGCATCTGAACGTTGTGTTTTTCGAGTTTTGCGGACGATCCGTCGGAATATATTCCGACGACCTCACCCTCGAAATCGGGTTCGAGGGTTTGTGCCGTTACGGCGTTACCCCCCCCCAAGTCATGGCCGCTACGGCCATCAGGAATAGGATTTTTTTCATCGTTATATAAATTTGGATTGTACCGCGCAAAATGCACGGCAGACAAAAATAATAATTTTCCGCAAACTGCACAACAGCCTTTTTCGCTTTTTGACGCCGACGCCGTATACGCCGCGAGACGCACCCGTGGGATGCGTCTCGCACTTTTCCGGTCTTTCGGATTTACTCCTCGACCTCTTCGAACTGGTCTTTGCCTACGCCACAGACGGGGCAGACCCAATCGTCGGGAATATCCTCGAACGACGTTCCGGGGGCGATGCCTCCGTCGGGATCGCCGACTGCGGGATCGTAAATCCATTCGCATACGATGCAACGGTACTTTTTCATCTTCTCTGTCTTTTTAAGTGAATAAAAAATGTGTTGATTTCGGTATAATGCAGTTAATTGCGTATTCTCTCCTTTTCGGGCCGTTTTTCCGGTCGGGCATTCCGTCGCTTCCGCAAATCGGATGCCGTCTTATGTCGCCTGCGTTTCTCAGGTTGTCTGCGTCTCCTTTGCGGTCTGCGCTTCCTCCCGTTCCTCCTCCTCTTCTTCCGCGGCCTCTTCGGTCAGCCGGTTGCCGCCCGGCGGCATGAGTTCGGCGACCAGACAATCCGCGTCGGAGCACGACACGTAGAGCCGCTCCTCGTATATGTCGGTGATCTCCACGAAGTTCTTCCACTCCGAAGCGTACAGACGTACGCGTTCGAACCGGCGCAGGTCCAGAAAATGGCCGTAGTAACCGAAGAATCCGCAGCCGCCGAAGAGCGGAAAGAACCATTTCATCCGCTTGGGATCGACGCGGCGTACCGAGGCGATTTCCCCGCGCTTTATCTCGGTGATGTCCAGCAGACAGCGCACCTCGACCTTTTCGTCCGTAACCACGATGTAGCGGGGAATCGACAGCGACATCAGGGCGATGAGCGCCACGATGAACGACGTGAACCACGCCGAGAGATAACCTCCCTCGTAGAGGTGGTACAGCAGTCCGCCCAGCAGTCCGAAGACCACCAGATAGATCAGCGTCCAATAGATCGTGCGGCGGCTGAAGCGGTATTTATATATTTTCTCCATCCGTTTCGTGTGTTTCTTCGCGGTCAGCCAGCAATGCTTCGGCGATGACCGTATCTTCGGGAGTCGTGATCTTCAGGTTCGCCCGTTCGCCTTCGCAGAGAAATACAGCTTCCCCGGACAGTTCGACTACCGAAGCGTCGTCGGTGAATTCGGGCCGGTATTCCGTTTCGTAGGCGCGGCGCAGCAGCTCGGCGCGGAATACCTGCGGCGTCTGGACGATGCGCAGGCGGCGGCGGTCGATGATCTGCGAAGCCGCGCCGTCCGTTTCGCGGAACGAATCCACAGGCTCGACGACCGGAATCGCCGTGCCGTGTTCCGCGGCGGCCGCGACCGTGCGCCGGATCAGCTCCTGCGACCCCAGCGGCCGCACGCCGTCCTGTACGGCGATCAGCTCCGGATCGCGTTTCAGGGCCGCCAATCCGTTTTTCACCGAGTGGAACCGCTCCCGGCCCCCTTCGGCGACCGTGTGCGGCGCCACTTCGAAACGCGCCGACAGATTGTGCCAGAAGCCGGTGTGTTCGGCGGGCAGTACGACGACGATTTCCGCTCCGGGAAGCGCCGCGGCGAAGTTGTTGATCGTGCGTGCCAATATGGGCATGCCCCCCAGCAGCATGAACTGCTTGGGACGCGCCCCTCCCATGCGGCTTCCGCCGCCGCCCGCTACGATGATGACTCCAGTTTGTCGTTCCATATCAGTTTCTTTCCAAAACCGAGCGTATTGTCGGTCAGTTTCATATAATCGGGCCTTATCGCCCAGAGCGTCAGCTCGGCCAGTGCCGCGTAGGGAAACCGTTTGAGGTATGCCCGTCTGGCCGTTTCGTCGGCCCGCGCTGCCGTGCCGCACAACTGCAATCCCTGCACCCGGCCCACGATTTTCGTTTCGAGGACCACCGATGCCGCGACACGCGGATTGCGCTCCATTTCCTGCGCATGGCGCGTTGCGGGGTCCGATGTGAATACGAGCAGGTTTCGCTCCTTGTCGTAACAGTAGAACGCATTCGAGCAGTAGGGGACCCCTTCCGCGACGGTGGCCAGCGTCAGTACATGGTGCCGCCGGAGAAAACGCACGAAACGTTCGTTTATTGCTTCGCCGCAGCCGCTCGTTTTGGCCGTCCCGGATTCCGCGCTTCCGGGCGTTTCCGCAACCGGGGTGTTCCTTTCCGCAGCCGAGGCGCTTCCTTCCGCAACGGCAGCGTTCTCTTCCGCCGCCGGAGTGTTCCCCTTTGTAGTCGGGGCGCTCCCTTCTGCAGCCGCAGCGTCCCCCTTTGTAGCCGGGGAGTTGCTTTCCGCAGCCGGGACGCTCCCTTTCTCAGTCGGGGCTTCTTCCGTTTTCATTTCCTGAGCCTTGTGTTCCGTCCCCGGTTTTTCCGTGTCCCGCCTCTCCGCTGCTTTTGTTGCGACTGCCGGCTGCACCTTTTTCCCGTCCGTTTCCGCTGCCGCCATATGCGTTATTTCGCTGCCGTGGTTTCGCCTGCCGGGGCGGAAGCCGCCGGAGCCTGCGGAATTACGAGCGAATCCAGCTGCGTGATGCGCTCTTCGTCCTTCACCTCGCCGTTCAGCTCGGCCGCGATGCGGTCGCGTACGAATTCGAACGTCGCCCGGTTCTCTTTTGCGATCGGCTCGGCGGGTTCCTGCGGAACTTTCAGCGGGTCGATCGGCGTGCCGTTTTTCCAGATGCGGTAGTCGAGATGCGGTCCCGTCGAAGCGCCCGTCGATCCGACATAGCCGATCAGCTGGCCCTGCGATACGCGCGAACCCTTCGAAATGCCTTTGGCGTAGCCGCTCAGGTGCAGGTAACCCGTCATCAGGTTGCCCGCATGCTTGATCTTGAGCGTGTTGCCGCCTCCGCCGCCCCAGCCTTTGAAGGTGACCACGCCGTCGGCGACGGCATGCACGGGCGTGCCTTTCGGTGCGGCGTAATCGACGCCCGTATGCGGGCGGTATACCTTGTAGATCGGATGTTTGCGGGCGTAGGTGAATTTCGAGCTGATGCGCGAATATTTCAGCGGCGCCTTGAGCATCTGCTTGCGCAGGCTTGCGCCGTCATACTCCCAGTAGCGGATTTTGCCGCCCTGCCGGAACGGAATGGCGTAGTACTCCTTGCCGCCCTGACAGAATTTCGCGCCCCAGATGCGGCCGATGCCGACCGAGACGCTGTCGTCGATGAACCGCTCGTCGTAGATGACCGTGAAGTTGTCGCCTTTCTGGATGCCGAAGAAGTCCACCGTCCACTGGTAAATGTCCTCCATTTCGGCGGCCAGCGCATAGGGCAGCTCCTGCTCCATGATAGCGCCCCAGAGCGACGAGTTGATCGTGGCGCTCTTCTTGGTGCGGCGCACGGTAAACTGTTTTTCGCCCGTGCGGACGCTCACTGAGTCGTCGTGGAATCCGAAGACCACGTATTCGGCGACGTTGCGTTCGTAAACCAGATAATCCAAGTGCGGGGCATAGAGCGAATCCTCGTGGATGAAGGCCGTGTACTTGTGTCCCGCGCGGATGTTGCGCAGCGGGAAAATATCCTTCGAAGCCTTGTCGAGCCGGTCGATCGTCAGCGCCGAAACGCCGAATCCGTTCAGGATTTTGCCCAGCGTTTCGCCGCTTCCCACCTCGCCGGTCTCGGTGCGGTAATTGTCGGCGTTGATGCCGTATACGATGTTGTGCTGCTCGGCGGCTTCCTCCCCGGCCGTCTCCTGCTGCTGCGTTCTGCTGCACGCCCCCGCCGCAACCAGCAGCAGGGCGCATATGGGTAATCTGAGACTTTTCATAATCGAAACAAAGATATAAAAAAACGACTCTTCCGCCAATTTTATTATTCGTTTGTCAGTGAGGCCTGAGATTTGCTTTTTTTTGTTTTGCGTTCCGAAGATTTATTTCTACCTTTGAAAAATTGTGTAGATAAACAGACCGAAGATGTTGAAATGCCTGCTTGCACCTGCAGCTCTCTTATATAAAGCGGGGGTGACTTTCCGTCACCGCTTGTTCGACTGGGGAGTGCTCAAAAGCGAGAAGTTCGACATCCCGGTCGTCTGCATCGGCAACATCACCGTCGGCGGTACGGGCAAGACCCCGATGGCCGAAATGGTGATCGCCTACATGTCGCAGATGCACAACGTGGCCCTGCTGTCGCGCGGCTACGGTCGCCGCACCAAAGGCTACCGGGAGGTGAAGACCGATTCCCACTACCGCGACGTGGGCGACGAACCGCTTCAGATCAAACTCAAATTTCCCGGCACGGTGGTCGTCGTGTGCGAGAAACGCGCCGAGGGCATCCGCCGCATCCGGGCCGAACACCCCGAAGTAGACCTCATCATCATGGACGACGGCTTCCAGCACCGTTATGTGGAGCCGAAGATCAATATCGTGATGATCGACGCGACGCGCCCCATTCAGCATGACAGGATGCTGCCGCTCGGAACGCTGCGCGACCTGCCCGAAGAGCTGCATCGCGCCCACTATTTCGTGGTCACGAAGTGTCCTGAGAAGATGGCCCCCATCGACCGGCGCATCATGCGCAAGGTGCTGATTCAGGTCGCCTACCAGCGGGTGTATTTCACTCGTTTCGAGAGCTTCATGCCCCAGCCGCTCTATCCCGATGCGGCCCCGGACGAACCGCTTCTGCACGGGCGGCAGGTCATCGCGCTTTCGGGCATCGGCAATCCCAAGCCGTTCCTTGCGACGCTGCGCGAACGCTACGAGGTCGTGCAGGAGATGACGCTGGAGGACCACCATGTTTACAAGGTCCGCGACCTGAACCGGCTGCGGGACCTGCTGGGCCGCTGTCCCGGTGCGGTCATCGTGACGACCGAAAAGGACGCCGTGAAACTGACCAACCGCGCCAAGATCCCCGAAGAGATCCGGCGCAGCATATACTATTTACCGATAAATATTTCATTCATAGAGGATTCGGCTACGGATTTTCTGCAAAAACTAGAAGAAGATGTTAGAGGAAATTAAAAAAACGGCGGCTTTCATCGACGCCGCCACCGACTCTTTCGCTCCCGAAGTGGGCGTCATCCTCGGCACCGGTTTGGGCGGCTTCGCCGATAAGATCGAGACACGCTTCGCCATCGAATACAAGGATATTCCGGGATTCCCCGTCTCCACGGTCGAAGGACACAAAGGCCGTATGATTTTCGGCATGGTCGAGGGCCGCAGGGTCGTGGCCATGCAGGGCCGTTTCCACTATTACGAAGGCTACGGCATGCAGCAGGTGACGTTCCCGGTGCGCGTCATGCGGCAGCTCGGCATCAAATACCTTTTCGTATCGAACGCTTCGGGCGGCATCAACACCTCGTTCCGCGTCGGCGACCTGATGGTCATCACCGACCATATCAACCTGATGCCCAATCCGCTGATCGGCCCCAACATCGCCGAACTCGGTCCCCGCTTTCCGGATATGCACAACTGCTACGACAAGGAGCTGATCGCCAAGGCGACCGCCATCGCCGAGGAGGAGAATATCAAGCTCCAGTACGGCGTGTACGTGGGCGGCACGGGGCCGACGTTCGAGACGCAGGCCGAATACCGCTATTTCAAGAATATCGGCGGCGATGCGGCCGGCATGTCCACCGTGCCGGAGGTGATCGTGGCGCGCCATATGTCGATCCCGGTCTTCGGCGTTTCGGTCATCACCAACTGCGGACTCTCGGACGAAGTGGGCGACCACGAAGACGTGCAGCGTCAGGGCAAAAAGGCCGGAATCAAGATGGAGGTGCTCTTCAAGCGCATGATAAAGGAGCTTTAGAAGGAATGCCGTTTCGGGCCGTGCCGGTTTTGTTGCGGCGTTGGACGGACTGTCGTTCCGGGTTTTTGTCACGGACGTTCGCTGCGGAGTCGTCGGGGATGTGGCTTGGATCTTCACCGCTGTATCCCGGTTTTGGCGCCGGGCCGCTCCGCAGAAGTGCCGGATGCGGATTTCTCCCGGTCCGTCGTGTGTTTATTGATAATTTTAATGTTATAGAATATGGTAAATAAGGTAATTTTGATCGGCAACGTCGGTATCGACCCCGAAATCCGGACCACCGAAGGCGGCGTGAAGGTCGCCCGCATTCGTCTGGCTACGACCGAACGGTTGTTCGACCGGCAGGCCAACGAGGCCAAGGAGCATACCGAATGGCATACGATCACGCTTTGGCGCGGTCTGGCCGACGTGGTGGACAAGTATGTCCGCAAAGGCACGCAGATTTACGTCGAGGGACGCCTGCGCACCCGCGAATGGATGGACAAGGACAATAACAAACGCTATACGACCGAGATTCTGGCCGATGTGATGAATCTGCTGGGCCGCCGCAGCGACAACCCGTCGTCCGACGGACAGCAGGGCTATGGATCGCAGCAGGGTTACGGTTCGCAGCAGTCCTCTGCCGGACAGTCTGCAGGCGGCTATCAGCAGCCTGCGGCTCCGAAGCCCGCCCCCGCGCCGTCGATTCCCGCCGACGATCCGGACGACCTGCCGTTCTGATCCGAACGACCTGTCATTCTGATCCGGATGACCTGCCGTTTTTGAAATATGAAAACAAGACCTCCCGGCTTCGAAGAGACCGGGAGGTTCGTTTTATCTGCATCGTCTTGACCGCCGGGCCCGTTTGGGACGAAGGCCGACTTTTGTGTGGAATCTGTTTGTGTGGAATCCGACCTCGGTGAGGAACCGGATTTACGGACCGGATGCACCGATAATTCGGGAGATGGGGGCTTTTCTTGCTGTTGCCGTTCAGCCGCACCTCCGTTCCGTTTTTGTGTTTCGGAGCCTCGTTGAGAGTTTCTGGCGGCGCCCTTTTCGAGCCGCATCAGTATCGGATACGCTCTGTCGTCGGTCCGCAGGGGTGTAGCCGCGAACCCTTCATTACGGGTGTTTTGCCGTCAGTCGTTCTTGCGGATGTTCAGCCGTTCCCAAAGCCATTCGGGAATCATCTTCCAGAAGAATACCATGACCGCATAGCGGCGGTCGATCACCACGCGGCGGCGCTGCCGCTTCAGGACCTTCATAATCCGTGCGGCGACCTTCCCGACCTGCATCAGCATCGGATAATGCCCGTCGCCGGCCAGCAGGGGCGTGGCGACGAATCCGGGGCGGATGTCCGTAAAGCGGATATTCAGCTTCTCCATATGCGCCAACTGCGCCAGTGCGTCGATGTAGGTGTTCTGCATGCGTTTGGTGGCCGAGTAGGCCGGTGCACTGCCGAGTCCTTTGGTGCCTGCGATCGAACTGATGACGGCCAGATGCCCGCCGCCGTGAGCGCGGAAATAGCCGAAAGCCGCCGTCACCATGCGCACGAATCCTTCGCCGTTGGTGCGCAGGGTGTCGATCTCGATGTCGGGATGCAGCTCGGTGTTGCGTTTCCCGATGCCCGAACAGTGCAGGTAAATGTCCATTCCGCCCAGCTTGTCGATCAGGCGTGACAGATGTTCGGGCGCATCGTCGCGCGTGATGTCCAGCGATTCGGTCACGATCAGGTCCGGAGCTTGGGTGCGGAGCTTTTCGAGCGCCTCCTCGCGCCGGCCTGCGGCCCCGATCTGCCAACCCGCCTGAATACAGAGTTTTGCGACTTCGAGTCCGATGCCCGATGTCGCTCCGACGATGACGATGCGTTTCATACCGATGCGGTTTTAGTGGTTTATACCTTAAAAGTAATGATTCTTTCCGGGAAATGCAAATCCCGGTCCGAACATACCGGAAACGCTTGTGGGAATAGTCGTCGGAACATTTGCCGGAATGCCGCTCGAAACGCTTGTCAAGGGGAAGGCCGTTCTCGGAGACATCTGGGACCGTCCGCCGCCCGGCGGAATTACAAAAATAAGGAGTCGCGGGGACTCCTTATATAAAACATGCAGAAAAATTGAACCGTATCCGTTTACTCGCCCGTTTTCATCGTTGCTTCGAGCATAACCTGCCGTTGTGCGGCGCTCATCTTCGATGTCGGCATTCGCAGCAGCATGCAGCTGAAATCATTGTCTTCGCCCGCCGCATAAGCCTGCACGAATTCCCAGCCGCGGCATACCATGTAGTTCAATGCGTCGATGCACGAGTTGAACGTGATCGCACGTCCTCCGGCATCTGTTATGAGACGGTTCTTTTTCGTCATAGGCTGCCCGAAATCGAATGCGACATAAATGCCGTTGCGTCCCGCTCCTTTGTACCCGCTGATTTCGCAGTAGACATATTCGGGAAGTGCGGGCGGTGTCGCGAGCAGCACTTTGCCCACCGCGTCCTGCGCAGGAGCCTGTCCGGCTGCGGGGAGCCAGCAATAGAGGCATGTCAGCAGAATCACCGCCGGTTTCATTCTCATTCCGATTAGCAGTCTTCCACTTCGAGCTGGACGCATTCTATGCCTACTTTGCGCAGCAGATTCAGCCCCTCTTCCGAGCGGTATTCCTCGCAGTACACCACCCGTTTGATACCAGCCTGAATGATCAGCTTCGAACATTCGATGCAGGGGGCGGCGGTGATGTAGAGCGTCGAGCCGTCGCAGTTGTTGGCGCTTTTGGCGACCTTGGTGATGGCGTTGGCTTCGGCGTGGAGGACATAGGATTTGGTGTGGCCGTTTTCATCCTCGCAGATGTTCTCGAAGCCCGAAGGCGTGCCGTTGTAACCGTCGGATATGATCATCTTGTCCTTGACGATCAATGCTCCGACCTTGCGGCGCACGCAGTACGAATTCTCCGCCCAGATGCGCGCCATGCGCAGGTAGCGGATATCCAGCTGACGTTGTTTCTCTTCGTTGTAGCCCATTGCCGGTTTACATTCCTTTGCCGTGGCACTGTTTGTATTTCTTGCCGCTTCCGCAGGGGCAGGGATCGTTGCGGCCCACTTTCTTCTCGACGTGCATCGGCATCGGTTTCTGCTTGTCCTGCTGTCCTGCCTGCGCCGCCGCCTGCATGCGCGAAGCCTGCAGTTTGTTCACGTCCACCTTGGCGCGTTCCTGACGCTGACGCTGTACGGCTTCGGCGTTTTGGTCGCGCACGGGGATATAGGCCTTGTTGAGGATCGCCAGCACGTCGCGGTTGACCTTGACGATCATCTTCGAGAACAGTCCGAACGATTCGAACTTGTAGATCAGCAGCGGGTCTTTCTGCTCGTAGGTGGCGTTCTGCACGCTCTGTCGCAGGTCGTCCATTTCGCGCAGGTGCTCGCGCCATGCGTCGTCGATGGTGGTGAACATCACCACTTTCGAGAATATCTTGTAGATCTCCGCGCCGTCCGTGTTCTTGCATTTCAGCAGGTTCACCGGGACGTTGTAGCCCAGATGGCCGTCCGTAATCGGGAAGTAGATGTTCGAATCCAGCTGATCTTTCTTGTCCTCGTAGATGCGCTCCATGACGGGGCGTACCGTGTCGGCCACGGCCTTGGCACGGCGTGCATAGGTCTCCTTGAGGTCTTTGACGATCAGTTCCACCAGTTCGGCGGGCTTCGCCGAGCCGTAGGTCTCTTCGCCGAACGACGGCTCTACGGCCACTTCGCGGATCAGCTCGAAGCGGAAATCCTCGAACTCGATGCCGCGGTTGGTCTCCACGAAATTGTCGGCATAGTCGTACATGATGTTGTTGAGGTCGATCTCGATGCGCTCGCCGTAGAGTGCGTGACGGCGGCGGGTGTAGATCACCTCGCGCTGCGAGTTCATCACATCGTCGTATTCCAGCAGACGCTTACGGATGCCGAAGTTGTTCTCCTCGACCTTCTTCTGCGCACGCTCGATGGCGCGCGTCATCATGCCGGCCTGAATCACCTCGCCCTCCTTGAGTCCCATGCGGTCCATCATCGAGGCGATGCGGCCCGAACCGAACAGACGCATCAGGTCGTCTTCGAGCGATACGAAGAACTGCGACGATCCGGGGTCGCCCTGACGTCCGGCGCGTCCGCGCAGCTGGCGGTCCACACGGCGGCTTTCGTGGCGTTCGGTGCCGATGATCGCCAGACCTCCGGCCTGCTTGACTTCGGGCGTGAGCTTGATGTCGGTACCGCGGCCGGCCATGTTGGTCGCAATGGTCACCTGTCCCGAACGTCCGGCCTCGGCCACGACTTGGGCCTCCAGCTGGTGCTGCTTGGCATTCAGAACGTTATGTTTGATGTTGCGGAGCTTGAGCATGCGGCTCAGCAACTCCGAGATCTCGACCGACGTGGTACCCACCAGCACCGGACGGCCCGCTTCGACCAGCTTCACGATCTCTTCGATCACGGCGTTGTATTTCTCGCGTTTGGTCTTGTAGATCAGGTCCTGACGGTCGTCGCGGACCACGGGACGGTTGGTCGGAATCACCACGACGTCGAGTTTGTAGATGCTCCAGAATTCCGAAGCCTCGGTTTCGGCCGTACCGGTCATACCGGCCAGCTTGTGGTACATGCGGAAGTAGTTCTGAAGGGTGATCGTCGCGAATGTCTGCGTCGCGGCTTCGACCTTGACGTGCTCCTTGGCTTCGATCGCCTGATGCAGTCCGTCCGAATAGCGGCGTCCGTCGAGAATACGGCCCGTCTGCTCGTCGACGATCTTCACTTTGTTGTCCATCACCACGTATTCGACGTCCTTCTCGAACATGGCGTAGGCCTTGAGCAGTTGATGGACCGTGTGCACGCGCTCCGACTTGATCGAGTAGTCGTTGATCACCTCGTCGCGTTTGCGGGCGCGTTCCTCGGCCGAGAGATCGCTCTTTTCCAGCTCGGCCACTTCCGCACCGATGTCGGGCATCACGAAAAATCCGTCCTCGTTGAAGTATTTCGACAGCACTTCATGGCCTTTGTCCGTCAGTTCCACCGAGTTGAGTTTCTCGTCGATGACGAAGAACAGGTCGTCGGTGATTTCGGGCATGCGGCGGTTGTTGTCCTGCATGTAAGTGTTTTCGGTCTTCTGCATCAGCGCCTTGACGCCTGTTTCCGAGAGGTATTTGATCAGCGGCTTGTATTTGGGCAGACCTTTGTGCGCACGGTAGAGTTTCACGCCGCCCTCGTCGTTCTTGCCCTCGGCGATGAGCTGGCGGGCTTCCGCCAGCAGCCCCGTCACGAGGTTCTTCTGCAGGTTGTAGAGGTGGTCGATGGCCGGGCGGTAGTGCTCGAACATCTGGTCGTCGCCTTTGGGCACGGGACCCGAAATGATAAGCGGCGTACGTGCGTCGTCGATCAATACGGAGTCCACCTCGTCGACGATGGCGAAGTGGTGCTTGCGCTGTACGAGGTCGGCGGGCGACGAAGCCATGTTGTCGCGCAGGTAGTCGAAGCCGTATTCGTTGTTCGTGCCGAAGGTGATGTCGGCCATGTATGCCTTGCGCCGGGCGTCGGAGTTGGGTTGCGTGTCGTCGATGCAGGCCACCGACAGCCCGTGGAACTGGTACATCGGCCCCATCCACTCCGAGTCGCGCTTGGCCAGATAGTTATTGACCGTCACGAGGTGCACGCCCTTTTTTGCGAGGGCGTTGAGGAATACGGGGAGCGTCGCCACGAGGGTCTTTCCTTCGCCCGTCGCCATCTCGGCGATCTTGCCTTTGTGGAGCACCACGCCGCCGAACAGCTGTACGTCGTAGTGGATCATGTCCCACTTCACGTCATTGCCGCCGGCCATCCAGTGATTGGCGTATACGGCCTTGTCGCCCTCGATGGTTACGAAATCCTTGGCGGCGGCCAGATCGCGGTCGAAATCGTTGGCCGTGACCACTACCGTCTCGTTCTGGGCGAAGCGGCGCGCCGTGTCCTTCATGATGGCGAACGCTTCGGGCAGTATTTCGTCGAGTTTCTCCTCGATCTTTTCGTCGATGCGTTTGGTCGTCTCGTCGATCTCCTTCGAGACCTTCTCCTTCTCTTCGAGCGACGTCTCGGCCAACTCCAGCTTGGCTTTCAGCTCCACGATGCGGGCTTCGTCGGCTGCGATGAAATCGGCGATCTGCTTCTTCAGCGCTTCGCTCCGGGCGCGCAGTTCGTCGTTGGAAAGGGCTTCTATGGCAGGGTAGACTGCTTTGATCTTTTCGAGATAAGGCTCGATCTGCTTGCGGTCCTTGTCGGCTTTGGAGCCGAAGATGAGTTTGATTAAACTGGCAGCTATATCCATATTCGTTTTCTGATATTTCGGGGTTGTGGTTGTAAATCCTACAAAGATACTTATTTTTCCCGAATGCACAAAAAAATAGGTCCCTATAAAGGGACCCGAAGCGGGTTTTCCGCGATTCGGAGCCGCATTCCGGCCGACGGGTCACCGTCTTTTGTGAAGCCGGTAGTAGAGGACGAAAAGCGCGGGCGCGCGGTTTATCAGGAAATGGCGGAAGTTGTATCTGCGGAATGCGAGCGGCAGGACTCCCTGCTGCCGGGCGTCGCGCAGCATTTCGCGGGCGTTTCCCTGTCTGCCGAGTATCGTCTGTTTGCAGGCGAAAAACATCGTTTTGCCCACGTGCAGCCGCATCAGGCGTGCGCCTTCCGGATCGCTTTCTTCGATACGGGCCGCGAAGCCGGTCAGGCTTTTCATCGCCCGGACAAAGTCCGAGCGGCGCTGCGGATCATAGCTTCCCATGAACGATCCGTTGTGCTGCAGGTAGTTGTATGCCCGGATCGGGACATATCGGATCCGTTTTGCGAAGTAAATGGCGCGCGGAGTGAACTCTTCGTCCTCGTGCCGCATCGGGAGCATGCCGAGTTCATGCCGTTCGAGCATCGCCCGGTCGTAGAGGTAGGCGCAGGCCATGGGCAGGAAACAGTCCCGACGCAGGAAATCGCGTCCGCTCTGCACCTCCCCGCCGCCGCGTGCGAAAAGCCCGTCGCTCCAGAGCGGAAGGTCGCCGCCGTGTTCGTCGACGCCCGCCATGTCGAAACAGAGCATGTCGAGCCGCTCCCGGTCCATGATCTGCGTCAGCCCTCCGAGTACGCTGGGCGAAAGGTAGTCGTCCGCATCCACGTACATGACATATCTGCCTGCGGCGCGCTCCGTGCCGTAATTCCGTGCCAAGCTTACGCCTTCGTTGGGCTTGGCGTGCACTTGGACGTTCGCATGCCCGCAGGCCGCCCGCTGCGCTGCGGCCAACGAACCGTCGGTCGATCCGTCGTCCACCACGATCACCTCGTACTCTTCGGGCGGCAGGTCCTGATCGAGGGCCGAAGCGATACACTTGCCGATCAGCCCTTCGAGGTTATACAGCGGAATTATGATGCTGATTTTTTTCATGACGCGAGAAGTCGGACGAGGAACAGACGTTTGTGAATCCAGACCCTCCACGACGGATAGAAGAGTCCGCAGGCCATTTTGTACCGGCGCATAAGCTGCCGTTTGAGCAGCTTGGGATCGTGTGAATGCCGGATGCCGGCCTTGTAGAGACGTGTGAGAATGCGGCGGTACGAGGCGAGTTCCCTTTTCTTCACGTTCCCGGTCCGCAGGGAGAAACGGGTGAAGATGCGGGCTTCATCGTCCGAGAGCCGGACGCCCAGTTTGCGCGCGAGTTGTTCCTGCTGGGTAAGCTGGGCGCTGAGGGTCTGGCGGTCCAGCTGGCGTGTCGAGATTTGGTCTTCCCATCGGCGGTAGAAGGTCAGGTACTCCGGAATGTTGGCCATGCGGAGGTGTTCCGAAAGATCGACCCATAACTGATAGTCTTCGGCCATACACTCCCGGAAGCGTATGCCGGTCCGTTTGAAAGGTTCGCTGCGCAGCATGACGGACGACATGCCGAACGGGCACCCGAAAAACAGCTGGTGCTGGATTTCCTCGTGGGTGAGCGGGACTTGGATTTTCAGTTCGCCATCACCCCCCCCTTGTGCCGAACATCGTGTAGTAACTGCCGCAGATGTCGGTTTGCGGGTGTCGTTCGAAGAAGGCGAGCTGTTTGGCGAAGCGTTCCGGAGAGCAGAGATCGTCCGCATCCATGAAGGTGATGAATTTTCCGCGTGCGGCGTCCAGCGCCCGATTGCGGGTGCGTGCGGCTCCCGAATTGAGTTCGTTGTGCATCAGTACGATGCGGTCGTCCTTTGCGGCGTAGGCGCGTGCGATCTCGGCCGAAGCGTCGGTCGATGCGTCGTCGATGACGATCAGTTCGAAGTCGCCGACCGTTTGCCGGAGGACGTTCTCGATGCTTTCGCCGACGAATCGCTCCGCATTGTAGAGCGGCATGATGACGCTGATCAGTGGTGTCTGTTTTTGCATGGCGGTAGAGTTAGTTGTTTCCGATTTTCAGATTGTTCAGGATGCGCCGTCCGACGGGGCACTCCGCGCACCGTTTGGCGGCGCAGTATTCCGTCGCCAGCTGCAACAGGGCCTGCGACTCGAAGGCGCTGCGGGGCGTCAGCCCCGCGTCGTGCCAGCCGCGCATGTAACGGTTGTCCTCCGCGGGCAGGCGTTCGAGCAGCGTCAGGGCGCTGTCGCGCAGGGCTTCGCGTCCGGTGTAGCTGCCGTAGGCGAATTGCAGCACCGAGACGAGGTTGATGCCGATGATGTTGGCCTTGAAAGCCCCCAGACGCTTGGGCCGGTCGTCGCCTGCGATTCCCGGAATATGGTGCGTCCGCCAGTAATCCGAGGCCGCGACGCAGAAAAGCCGCCGGATCTCCTCTTCCGTGCGGCAGGCCATGGCGCGCTCCATGACGAACTCGTCCTGAGCGAAGAATTCCGCGGCTTGCGCCAGCCGCAGTACGGGGTGGTTGGCCGGGCGTATGTCGCCCAGCTGCCAAGCTCCGGCCTGCATCGGTTCGATGTCGTATTTGGCCGCCAGATATTCGAAATTGCGGGCGAGGTTGAGCGTGTAGGTGTCGTGCGGATAGAGCGCCAGCAGTCCCGACGCTCCGAAGAGCAGCGATTCGACGGCATGCGGCGCCAGCCGTTCGCGCAGAACGGTTTTGTAGGATACGCGCCGCGCCAGCGTAAGGTAGGCTTCCTGATTCTGACGGTCGCCCAGCGTGCGGAAGTAAAGCAGGTAGAAGGTCTGGTTCCAGTTCTCCGCCGCTTCGTGCCGCAGCGCCTCCACCATGCGCATTTTGCGTTCGAGCCGGTCGAAGAGCAGCGACGTGCATATCTCGCTGCGCTGCAAGGCAGACTGCCCCGCGAGGAATCCGCCGCAGGCGTAAGCCCCGGCTCCGGCCCGAAGCCGGTTCATCGCGCGCTGTTCCCGCTCCGCCGTCATGCTAAAACAGATTGAGTTCCAGCAGTGCCTCTTCCGACATCATGCTTTTGTCCCATACGGGATCGAACGTGAGAATCACGTTCACCGACTTCACGCCTTTGACTTTGGCTACCTGCTGGTTTACGTCTTCGACGAGCATGTCGGCCATCGGGCAGTTGGGCGCGGTGAGCGTCATGCGGATGTTGGCGACGCCGTCGGGCGTGTAGTCGATCTCGTAGATCAGTCCCAGATCGTAGATGTTCACCGGGATTTCGGGGTCGTATATGTTCTTGAGCGTAAGGACGATCTCCTTCTCGACCTTCAGTATCTCTTCGGGTGTCATCGTGACATTGAAATTAAGCGTTGAAAACTAAAAACCGCCGGAAACTCTCCCTTCCGGCTTCCCGGTTCCGGCCGATTCGCAGGACCGGACGCCTCTTCTGCCGAAAGAAACGTTGGTTTCCGATTTTTTATTTTTCGTTCGCACCGTCCTTGCTCGCGAAGGCCAGCGCATAGAGCCGCATCTGCTTGACCATCGACAACAGGCCGTTCGACCGCGTGGGCGAGAGGTTTGCGCTCAGGCCGATGGCGTCGATGAAATAGAGCTCCGTGTCGAGAATCTCCTGCGGCGTGCGACCGTTCAGCACGCGGATCAGCAGGGCGATGATGCCCTTGGTGATTATGGCGTCGCTGTCTGCGGCGTAATAGACCCGGCCCTGCTCCATGCGGGCGTCCACCCATACGCGCGACTGACACCCCTCGATCAGGTACTGTTCGGTGCGGTGCTCGGCGGGGATGGCCGGCAGCGAATCGCTCAGGCCGATGAGGTAGTCGTATTTGTCGAGCCAGTCGTCGAATACCGAGAACTCCTCGATGATCTCCTCCTGTATCTTATCCATGTCCGTATATTTTTTTAATCCTTAAAAATCGATGATTTCCGGGAGCACTTCGCCCTCCGACGCCGCAGGTTCGGTGATCTCCAGCACCCGCGCCACGGTCGGCGCCACGGCCGTCATGTCCACGCGGCGCTTCACGCGCAGGGGACCGGCTCCGAAGCCGTAAAATACCAGCGGCACCTGCGTGTCGTAGCCGTACATCGAACCCGACGACGATGCGCAGCGATCGTTCTCCTCGATCCAGCCGGGCATCAGGTTCATGATCACGTCGCCCGAACGCCGGGGATAGAAGCTGTTCTGCATCTTGCGGGCGTAGCCGCTGCCGAAGTAGCTCGTGCGCATGGCCGTAGCCGAGAGGGCGTGCGAGACGCCGCGGAACTGCATGGCGAAGATCGCCACCTCGTTCTGCACGTCGGCCAGATTGAGTCCCCGCTCGTAGATGAGGTTGTGGTTCAGGTAGAGGCATTTGTCCTCGTACTCCAGCACCCAGTTGCCCATGCCGTAGCGGACGTTCAGGAACCCGTTTACGATCACCTCGAACTGCCGGGCGTTGAACCGGTCGGCCTCTTCGCGGCCCGCGTCGTACGAGGGGCTGGTTCCGTGGTCCGACGTGAATACGACGAGCACTTCGCCGTTCTTGACCTGCGCGAATACGAACGTCAAAAAGTCGGCCAGATCGCGGTCGAGCCGGTAATACATGTCCTCCGCCTCGACCGATTCGGGACCGTAGGCTTCGCTGATGCGGCGCGACGAATCGAGACAGATGTTCAGCAGGTCGGGCGTGCCGTCGGTGCCGAGCTTGAACTGGGCGATGGCCTGCTTGGCGAAGCCGAATACGGCGGTGTTGCCCGCCGGGGTGTAGAGCATCCGGTCGAAATCGGTGGTGAGCTTCAGGCGGCCGCTGCCCGTCTCGTCCTTCTCCTTTTTGTTCTTGCCCGTGAGGATTACGTCCCAGTTGCGGGAGTTGACGTAGCGGCCTTTTTCGTAGAGCGTCCGCCATTCGGGGGCGATGTACGAGAGGTTGTAGCGTTCGCGGTTGCTGCGCGCCACCCATTCGGGAACGTCGGCGGCGTAGTAGGGCGAGGTGGTCCAGCCGCAGCGCGCCGAGTCGAGCCAGAATACCTCGCCGCCGCGTCCGCCTAAGACGATCGCCGACGTGGCTTCGGCCGCCACGGTGACGGCCTTGCTGCCGGGTTCGTGCTGCAGGAGCGCTTCGGAGAGCGTCGGGGCGATCAGGTTGTAGGGGCCTGCGCCGTTGCGTCCGGTGATCAGCTCCACGGCCTCGTTGGCGACGTAGTCGCGCCAGCGCGAGCCGATGACCCCGTGCGTCGAGGGCATCGCGCCCGTCGATAACGTGGCCAGCGACACGGGCGTGGTGGTCTGCTGGTAGTCGTAACGGCTGTCGGCGAAGACCGTGCCGCCGTCGATCAGGCGCCGGAGCCCCCCTTCGCCGTAATTGTCGGCGTAACGCGAGAGGTCTTCGGCGCGCATCGAGCCGACGACGATATTGACGACCAGCCGGGGCCGTGCGGCCGAGACTTCGAGGGCCGCGAAGGCGGCTATGGCGAGTAAGATGATTTTGTGCTTCATGGTATGCGAATGATAGACCGCAAATTTACGAATTTATTTCGATACATCGGCGGAAATATTCCGCTTCGGTCCGAAAATCGATCTGCGGCAGCGCCGCGATCTCTTCGAGCCTGCGGCGGCAGAACTCGCGGTAGGTTGCGCTCTGCGGGTTGCGGGGCCGGTGCGCCGCGGCCACGACGATATGGCGGACGTCGGGCAGCAGACGCCGGGCCTGCTCCGAGAGAACTGCCGCCGAGAACTTCTCCCAGACGTATTCCACGGCCTGCGGAGCCGGATGCACCAGATCGTCGGCGTAGAACCGGTAGTCGCGCAGGTCGTCGTTGAGAATTTCGTATGCGGGGAAATAGTGTACGTCGGGAAAACGTTCCGCCAGCTCTTCGGCGGCCAGACGGAGCGCGGCTTTGCTCACGGCGTTGCCCGCCAGTGAGTCGCCGAGATGCCGCACGGGGCTGACCGTAAGGATCACCTCCCTGCCGCCGAGCGGACCTGCCATGAGGTCTGCGAAAGCGGTGACGATCTCGTCCACGCCCAGCCTGCGCCGCGTGAACTCCGCGGCGGGCCGGCGGTGGCAGTTGGCGACCACCGCGCCGTCGTGTTCGTAGACCCACGCCGTGCCGAAGGTCAGCACGATCCGGTCGGCCGCGCGCAGCGCTTCGGCTCCGCTTTTTCGGGCGGCGTTCATCGCCGCGAGGGCTTGGTCCGCCTCCGGGGCGGAAAAAGAGCCGTGGAATCCGTAATGGAACCACAATTCGCCGTCGAATCCCAGTTCCGAATGTCGTACGGGACTCTCCCCTGCGTAGCTGCGCAGCGCGGCGGCGATGGAGAGCGGGTTGAACAAAATGCCTGAAGGATTGGCCGTGACGCGGAATTTTGCCTGTGCCAGCCGTCCGGCGATGTGTTCCGCGAAACAGGAGCCGAGGGCCAGTATGCGGTTCTCGTAGCCGATCTTCGTTCCAAGGGGCGCAATTTCGATTTCGGTGCGGAATTTCATACTGCAAAAGTACAAATTTTATATCTTTGCCGTATGATCTTACGGGCAAACTGCAAAATAAATCTGGGGCTGGATATCCTGCGCCGCCGTGCGGACGGTTATCACGACCTCGAAACGGTGATGTTTCCCGTGCGCGGACTTTACGACGAAGTCGAGGTCGTGCGCACGGCCGGGGCGGGTGTGGATTTCCGTGCCGAAGGGCTGGCGGTGGACTGCGAACCCGAACAGAATATCTGTATCAAGGCTTTCCGGCTGATGCACGACCGTTACGGCGTGGACGGCGTCGCCATCCGGCTCGACAAGCGGGTGCCGTTCGGCGCCGGGCTGGGCGGCGGTTCGTCCGACGGCACGGCGGTTCTGCTGGCTCTCGACCGGCTTTTCGACCTGCATCTGCCCGAAGCGGAGCTGATCGCCCGCGCCGCCGAGCTGGGCAGCGATACGCCGTTCTTCGTGCGCAACTCCCCGCAGTTCTGCACCGGACGGGGCGAGATCATGTCGCCTTTCCCGCTCGATCTTGCGGGGCTGACCCTCGTGATCGTGAAGCCGGACGAGGGGGTCTCGACGCGCGAAGCCTATGCGGGCGTACGTCCGCGGGTGCCCTCCGTGCCGCTTGCCGAGCGTCTGCGGCGTCCCGTTGCGGAGTGGCAGGAGATCGTGACCAACGATTTCGAACCGCATATCTTCGCCGCGCATCCCGCCATCAGCGCATCCAAGCGGAACTTACTCGATGCTGGTGCCCTTTACGCTTCGATGTCGGGCAGTGGCTCTGCAGTTTTCGGGCTGTTCGACCGTCCCGAAAAAGCAGAGAGCCTGCGGTCGCAGACTCCCTTCATCTTTTCGTTGTAGGCGTTGCCCGGTCTTGGGCGGATGTGATTCCGGCGCTTGCCGGTGCGTTGCCCGGCTGGCCGTGCGCGCAGGCGGCGTCCGGTTTTCACCCTGCTTTTGCCGGAACGTTTGCCGCGTTTGCGGATCGTTGTATCCGTCGATCCGTACCTGCTGCATTCGCTGTCCGCGCATCGCATCTGTTCTGTCCGCGTGGCCTTTGCCCCTATCGCATCCGCTGTCCAGCGCGCCTGTCCGGATTGCATCTATGGTTGCGCGCATGGCACTTGTCCGCATCGCATCTGTGCTGCCCGCATTCGTTTCTGATCCGCAGGCGTCTCCCGATCGGCTATTTTTCAGCCGCGACGCCGCAGGGTACGGCCATCTTCTCGATGCGGTGCTGGTGGCGTCCGCCTTCGAACTGCGCCGCGAAGTAGGCGTCGAGCATCGCCACGGCCTCGTCGTTGGTGATGAAGCGGGCCGGGAAGACGATAATGTTGGCGTTGTTGTGACGGCGGATGAGCGATGCGATCTCCGGTTCCCACGCCAGTCCGGCGCGGATGCCCTGATGTTTGTTGAGGGTCATGGTCATCCCTTCGCCCGAACCGCAGAGGGCGATGCCGCATTCGAATTCGCCTTTCTCGACCGCTTCGGCCAGCGGGTGTGCGTAGTCGGCATAATCTACGCTTTCGGGGGAGCCGGGGCCGAAGTCGTGGACGTCGTAACCCATGGCCGAGAGGTAGCCTACCAGAAATTCTTTCATTTCGTAGCCGGCGTGATCGCTGGCGATACCTATTTTAGTCATCGTATTTTTGTTTTTGTGTTGTTTTTAGGTTCTGTCATACAAAGATAGGCAAAAATAATGGTCGCCGCTCTTCCGGGTTCCGAATTTATGCTATTTTTGCTCCATGAAATTTTTCCTCGCCGCCTTGGGGTGTCTGTCGTTCGTGCTGGGTGTCGTCGGTATTTTCGTGCCGCTGCTCCCGACCACGCCGTTTCTGCTGCTCTCCGCCGCATTGTGGGTCCGCTCTTCGCCCCGGCTTTACGATTGGCTGTTGGCGCACCCCTGTCTGGGCGGGTATGTCCGCAACTTCCGCGAAAATCGCGCCATACCGCTTCGCGCCAAGATCGTTTCGCTCACGCTGATGTGGGGAACGATGCTCTACTGCGTTTTTGCGCCGCTCTCCGGATGGTGGTGGGCGCAGGCCGCGCTGCTCGCCGTCGCCGTGGGCGTTACTTGGCATATTCTTTCGTTTGCGACGCTGAAGAAATGAGGCTTGAAGGGAATGCCGGGCGGACAATGTCGGACGGATGGCGCCGGGCAATAAGCGTCGGATGAATAACGCCGGACGAATGGCGCGGATGAAAACCGCCCGGCGTCCGGAAAGTAAAAACCGGCCCCTCGTAAGAAGGGCCGGTTCTTAGGTATCTCTGCCGGTTTACTCCTGCGCCGGCTGTTTGTCCAGCATTTCGAGCACCGAATACTGTACCGTGTAGTATCCTTCGTCCACTCCGACGACCGAGGTGCCGACTTTCAGCTTGTAGCTGTAGCCCTGTTCGTAGTCGAATCCCTCGATTCGGAACGGCCACCGCTGCCAGTCGTTCAGGCCGACTTCGGGGAAACGGACGCTGAGGTACAATTCGCCGTAGTAACTGACGGGTTCGGGGGCTACCTCCATCGTGAACGTGGGGTAGTAGCTGTCGGGAATATTGGACCGCGCCGGGGTTTTCGAGATCAGTTCCAGCAGCGAGTACCGTACGGACGATGCGTCCTGCGGCGGGTCGGCCAGCTGCTTGGCCTTGATGCGGAGTTTGTATTCGTATCCGGGTTCGTAGTCGAATCCCTCGATGCCCTCGTATACGGCGCGCCACGAGGTGTCGTCGTTGGCTTTGACGAGCAGCACGGGCTGCAGCGTGTGGAACCCGTGGGAGATGCCCAGCTGGGATGCGACGGTCCATTCCCGGACCGTATAATCGTCGTTCTTGTCGCATGCGCCGAGCGCAAAGGCGGATATGAAGAGCAGTATGATGTATTTTCTCATGGCTTTCCGTGTCGTTTCATTGTATAAATGGAGACAACCGCCTGATACTGCATGGGATATACGAAAAAAAACGGACATATGTCCGTTTTTTGCATCTTTTACCCCAAATAGCGTTCCGCCACGCCGATCAGGAACCCGAACAGCAGGCCGTTGAACACCACGACCGGGATCGCCTTGCGGTCCTTGCCCGAAAAGGTGAACAGCACCGGAATCATCAGCATCAGCGTGACGGCCATGCCGTCGGCCCACCACGGCAGGTAGGGCAGGTCGCTGTAGAAGACGATGACCGCGGCGAAGAAGTAGATGAAGAACGCCGAGAAACACGACCGCGCCGACAAATTCTGGAAAATCATCGGAATCACGTCGAGCGCTCCGGCCACGGCGCCTACCGCCAGCGAAAGGGTGAAGTGGTCCATATCCCGGAGTTTATTTCGATGCCCGTTTGCGGTCCACCTCGTGCAGCAGAATCTTGCGCAGACGCATCGAATGAGGCGTTACTTCGACGTATTCGTCGGCCTGAATGTATTCGAGCGCCTCTTCGAGCGAGAAGATCTTGGGCGGGGCGATCGAGGTCTTCTCGTCCGAACCCGACGCGCGCATGTTGGTCAGCTGCTTGGCTTTGGTGACGTTTACCGTGATGTCGTTCTGGCGCGTGTGTTCGCCGATCACCTGACCTTCGTACACCTGCTCCATCGGGCTGATGAAGAAGCGTCCGCGGTCCTGCAGCTTGTCGATCGAGTAGGCGTAGGCCGTGCCGGTCTCGCCCGAAATGATCGAGCCGTTGACGCGCATCTCGATATCGCCGACCCATGGTTCGAAGCCTTTCAGCCGGTGGGTCATGATGGCTTCGCCGGCCGTCGCCGTCAGCATGTTCGACCGCAGGCCGATGATGCCGCGCGAGGGGATGCTGAATTCCAGCCGCGTGCGGTCGCCGTTCGACGCCATGTTCGTCAGCGTGCCTTTGCGTTTGGTCGCCAGTTCGATGACCGTTCCCGAATACTCTTCGGGGCAGTCCACGGTCAGCTCCTCGATCGGTTCGCATTTTTTGCCGTCGATCTCCTTGACGATTACGCGGGGCTGGCCCACCTGCAGTTCGTAACCCTCGCGGCGCATGGTTTCGATCAGCACCGAGAGGTGCAGCACGCCGCGGCCGAAGACGTTGAAACTGTCGGCCGAGGGGCCGGGAGTCACGCGCAGGGCGAGGTTCTTCTCCAGTTCGCGGTCGAGACGATCCTTGATGTGGCGCGAGGTGACGTATTTGCCGTCCTTGCCGAAGAAGGGAGAGTTGTTGATCGTGAAGAGCATCGACATCGTCGGTTCGTCGATGGCGATGGGGGGCAGCGGTTCGGGATTCTCGTAGTCGCAGATCGTGTCGCCGATCTCGAATCCCTCGATGCCCATCAGGGCGCAGATTTCGCCGCAGGGTACTTCGTCCGCCTTCTTCTTGCCGAGACCTTCGAAGACCATCAGGTCCTTGATCTTGGTCTTCTGCATCGTCACGCCGTCGCGCTTGGCCAGCGTGACGTTCTGGCCCGCCTTGAGCGAGCCGCGCGTCACCTTGCCCACGGCGATACGGCCCGTGTAGGAGGAGTATTCGAGCGACGTGATGAGCATCTGGGGCGTTCCCTCGACGATCTTCGGTTCGGGAATCTCGTCGATGATGGCGTCGAGCAGCGGAACGATCGAGTCGGTCGGCTCGTTCCACCTGTGCGACATCCAGCCCTGCTTGGCCGAGCCGTAGATGGTCTTGTAGTCGAGCTGCTCCTCGGTGGCGTCGAGCGAAAACATAAGGTCGAAAACCTGTTCGTTCACCACTTCGGGGCGGCAGTTGGGCTTATCGACCTTGTTCACGACGACGATGGGTTTCTTGCCCAGCGCCAGCGCCTTCTGCAGTACGAAGCGTGTCTGGGGCATGGTGCCTTCGAACGCATCGACCAGCAGCAGCACGCCGTCGCACATGTTCAGGACGCGCTCCACCTCGCCGCCGAAGTCGGCGTGGCCCGGAGTGTCGATGATGTTGATCTTATAATCCTTGTAAATTACCGAGACGTTTTTCGAGAGAATCGTGATTCCGCGTTCACGCTCAAGGTCGTTGTTGTCGAGGATCAGCTCTCCGGATTGTTTGGCGTTGTCGCGCAGAATGTTGCCGGCGAGGATCATTTTATCGACGAGCGTGGTCTTGCCGTGGTCCACGTGTGCAATAATTGCGATATTGCGTAGTTTTTGCATGTGAATAGATTTTGTGGTGCAAAGGTAACAATTTCTCCGGAAAATGTACTAAATTTGTTGGCTTCTTAAAAAAGTTAAAGATCATGAAACCCACCTTCAACGTTCGGGAACAAAGCGAGATTTACATCGGTCCCACGGCCGACATCCTCTCCGGGGTGCTGCCTGAGGGGCGCGTGATCGTCGTTTCCGACGCTACGATCGACCGCCTTTACCATCCGCTGCTGGCGCCGTACGACACGGTGCTCATCGGTGCGGGCGAAAGCATAAAGACCCTGCAGACCGTGGAATCCATCTACCGGCGTTTCATCGAGCTGGGCGCGGACCGCTCCACGTTCGTGCTCGCCGTCGGAGGCGGCATCGTGACCGACGTGGCGGGTTTCGCCGCGGCGACTTACATGCGCGGACTGTCGTTCGGATTCGTCTCGACCACCCTGCTGGGGCAGGTGGACGCCAGCGTGGGCGGCAAGAACGGCGTGAATGTGGACGGGTACAAGAATATGGCCGGAACCTTCAAACAGCCGCGCTTCGTGATCTGCGATCCCGAAATGCTGCGCACGCTCTCCGACCGGGAGTTCCGTGCGGGGCTTGCCGAGGTCGTCAAGGCGGCCGTCATCGCCGACGCCGATCTTTTCACCCGGATCGAAAACGTCTCTTTCGAGGCCCTGCGCACCGATACCGACCTGCTTACGGACGCTATTTCCGCCGCGGTCCGCGTCAAGGCCGATATTGTCGAACGCGACGAGCATGAGACGGGCGACCGCCGCAAGCTCAACTTGGGGCATACGCTGGCCCACGCCATCGAGAAGTGCTCGAACCGGATGAATCACGGCGAAGCGGTGGCCGTCGGCACGGCCCTGATCGCCGCCGCCGCGGTGAAGCTGGGCGTCCTGCAGCCTGCCGACCGCGACCGGATCGTGAACGTGCTGGAGAAGCTGGGTTTCGACCTCACGCCGCCGGTCGATGTGAAACGTCTGCTCAAAGAGGTGGGCAAGGACAAGAAAAGCGAGGACGGCATGCTGCGCATCGTGCTGCCCGTGGGGATCGGCGACTGCGAGGTGCGTCCGATGCCGATTGCCGATTTCGCCGCGCTCTTTGCGTAGTGCATACGACGCATATCCATAAAAAGAAAGGCCCCGCTCAACGGCGGGGTCTTTTTTATATACTACTTATCGTTAAATCTCGGTCATGGTCCTCAGCTTCTCGATGTAGGCGTCCCAGTCCGTGATGGGCTGCCGGGCTACGCCCGATTCGATCGCGGCGCGTGCCACGGCGGGCGTCACGGTGCAGAGCAGACGCGGGTCGAGCGGCTTGGGAATGAGGTAGCCGCGGCCGAATTCCAGTTTGCCCAGCGCATAGGCGCGCAGCACCATGCTCGGTATAGGCTCCTGCGCCAGTTCGGCCAAGGCGCGTGCCGCGGCGAGCTTCATCGCTTCGTTGATCTTCGTGGCCCGCACGTCGAGCGCCCCGCGGAAAATGTAGGGGAAGCCCAGCACGTTGTTTACCTGATTGGGGTAGTCCGAGCGGCCCGTCGCAAAGATGATGTCGGGACGCGAAACGACGGCTTTGTCGTAGGCGATCTCCGGATCGGGATTGGCCAGCGCCATGACGATCGGATTGGTCGCCATCGTGCGCAGCATTTCGGGAGTCAGCACGTCGGCCTTGGATACGCCGAGGAATACGTCGGCGTCGTGTATGGCTTCGGCGAGGGTGGTGATGCGGCGGGAGGTGGCGAATTCGCGTTTTATTTCGTTGATGTCCGTGCGGTAGGTGGTGACCACGCCCTGACTGTCGCAGAAAATCATGTTTTCGCGGCGGACGCCGACGGCGATGAAGAGCCGCGCGCAGGCGATGGCCGCCGCACCGGCGCCGTTCACTACGACGCGGAGTTTGTCGAGCGCTTTGCCGGCGATTTTCGCCGCATTGAGCAGCGCGGCCGTCGAAATCACGGCCGTGCCGTGCTGGTCGTCGTGCATCACGGGAATGTCCAGCTCTTCGCTCAGCCTCCGGTCGATTTCGAAGCACTCCGGAGCCTTGATGTCTTCGAGGTTGATGCCGCCGAAGGTCGGGGCGATGGCCTTGACCGTGCGGATGAACGCTTCGGGGTCGGTCTCGTCGACTTCGATGTCGAAAGCGTCGATGTCTGCGAACGTCTTGAACAACATGCTTTTGCCTTCCATCACGGGCTTGCCTGCCAGAGCGCCGATATTACCCAGTCCGAGGACGGCGGTGCCGTTCGAAATGACTGCTATCAGATTGCCTTTGTTGGTGTAGCGATACACGTCGTCGGGATTGGCCTCGATGGCGCGGCACGGGGCTGCGACGCCGGGTGAATAGGCCAGTGACAAGTCATGCTGCGTGTGATAGGGCTTCGTCGGTACGACCGCTATCTTCCCCGGACGGCCCTCACTGTGATAGCGAAGCGCCGCCTGATCCATTTTGTTACCTTTGCTCATTATCCTAACTGTTTTGTTTGCGTCTAAAAGACACAACGTTAAATAACCTGCAATTATTGCGCCCGGCCGGCATTAAAAATAGAACCGGATGCCTCCGCCCAGCTGAACCCGGAAGATGCCGGCCAAGTTCAGCTCGGCCCCGTCGTCCACGTCGGGCGAATCGACGATCAGCCACTGCCCGCCGACGGTGACTCCCAGTCCGAGGAAGCGCGTCAGCATGAACTCGGCCGATACCGACTCGTGAATGCCTACGCCGCCCCTGCTGCCAGTCAGGCCGGCGTAGCCGCGGATGTAACGGCCGTAGCCGATACCCGCGCTTTCGCGGAAGAGCCACCTGCGTCCGACGCGCTGCCGCGCGACGAATTCGGGGGCGATGTAATGAATGCGGCTGGTGCGTTCGAAACCTCCGCGCCGGGCCGAGATGAACCCGCCCGAATAGACGACGCCGACGCCCAAACCCCGGCGCGACGTCCAGTTGTATCCCGCGGTGATCTCCAGTCCTTCGTTCAGCGAACCGGAAGAACTTTCGCGGAAGTAGATCGTGGAGAGGATCGCCGTGTACCCGGCGTTGGCGAAGAACGTGTGCTGCGAACGGCCCCGCGGAGCGAGATGCCGGGCGCGTTTGCTCCGGTCGTCCGACGGCGCCGTTCTGAGCGGCTCTTCCGCCGTCCGCACCTGCTCTTCCGTTGTTCGCACCTGCTCTTCCGTTGTCCGGCTCCGCTCTTCCGCCGGCGTGCAAGCCGCCGCAGATCTGTCCGTGCGGGATGCGGCCGTTGCGGGGGCGGCCGCATGGAGCCGCGCGGCGCCGCAGGTCAGCAGGACGAGCGCCGCCGTGCCGCAGATTCGTGAAGCCAGAGATGATCGTTGATTCATAGTCGCATCTGTTTTATGCTACGTTCCCTAATGGGACTTGCCGCTAAAAATAAAAACGCAGGCCGCCGTTGAGGCTGATGCGCGAAATGCCGCCTTTCTGGTCGTCGTTGTATTGCGACACCGCGTCGTCCATCGAACTGAACCGTGTGCCGTAAGTTCCGACGTTGGCTCCGATTCCGACGTTTTGCGCCAATTTGTATTCAAAGCCGACCTCGACATGAAAGCCCAGTCCGCCGATAACGCCTGACAGACTTCCCATTTGCTCCGTATAACGCGCGTATCCCAAGCCGACCGACTCGTGGAAGGCCCATCTGCGGTTGCGGCCTGCCTCCTGCCGCAGTACGAATTCCGGGGCGAAGTAGTGCAGGCGGACCTTTAATTTCGCCCCTTCGCTCATGACCGATGTGAAATACCCCGAATAGCGCAGTCCGAAACCGATTCCGATACGCGATGTCCATTGATAGGCGGCGTTGATGTCGAGTCCCTGCTTGGGATTGCCTGAAACTCCTGCCGGAAGGTAGAAGTCACTGGTGATAAAGGCGTATCCTGCATTGAATGTCAGCGTGTTGTTGTTTGCCGTTTTGGGCGTCTCCCTCCCCGGCGCAACTGTTCCGTCTGCCGGTATGAGACCGTATGCCGCCAGCCGGGCGTTCTGCGCCGCTACGTTGTCGAAGTAGGAAGCCGTGTAGACCGAGTCGGGAAGGAGAAGCATTTGGGCCGCGATGCGGTGGCACGAGCTGCCCAGCGCCGACGGCTCCTTGTGCCAGACCAAATGAAGCCCGTTGCCGCCGATTTTGTTCGTTTCGTCCTTGGCCCGCTGCATGACCTTCGCATAATTGCAGTTGACCGAAAATCCGCTGTCCTTGATCGTAACGCTGCCCAAGACTTCGGCCGGTTCCGGCAGCGAGTCCGCCATGTCGTAAACCAGCACGGTCGAACCTTCGATGCGGGCCGGGTAGCTCTTTTGAATGCTCGTGTAAACCGAGGGGGCGCAGCCTGTCGTGAGAAACAGTGCTCCGGCGGCGAGGGCCTGCAGTGAAGCGGAGAAATGGCGCATGCTATGGGATTTTTGAGGGTTAGGTGGGCGGACGGGTCAGAACAGCAGGGTATCGCTTCCGCCGGGCGGAGTGAATCCCATGTGGCGGTACGCCAGCTCGGTGGCTTCGCGGCCGCGGGGCGTGCGTTTGAGGAAACCTTCCTTGATCAGGAACGGTTCGTAAACCTCCTCGATCGTTCCGGCGTCTTCGCCGACGGCCGTGGCGATGGTGTTCAGTCCTACGGGACCGCCGCCGAACTTTTCGATGATCGTTCCGAGGATCTTGTTGTCCATCTGATCGAGTCCGCGCGAGTCGATATTGAGCGCCGCGAGTCCGATCTGCGTGATTTCGAGGTCGATGTGCCCTTCGCCCTTGACCATGGCGAAGTCGCGCACCCGGCGCAGCAGCGCGTTGGCGATTCGGGGCGTGCCGCGCGAGCGGAGCGCCACCTCGTGCGCCGCGTCGTCGTCGATCGAGACGTCCAGAATGCGCGCCGAGCGTTTGACGATGCCGGCCAGCACCGGGGCGTCGTAATATTCCAGATGGCACTGGATGCCGAAGCGCGCCCGCAGGGGCGAGGTCAGCAGGCCGCTGCGTGTGGTGGCGCCTATGAGCGTGAAGGGCGCCAGCTCGATCTGGATCGAACGCGCCGAAGGGCCTTTGTCGAGTACGATGTCTATTTTGTAATCCTCCATGGCCGAGTAGAGGTACTCCTCGACGATCGGACTGAGCCGGTGGATTTCGTCGATGAAGAGCACGTCGCCCGGATTGAGGCTCGTGAGCAGTCCCGCCAGATCGCCCGGCTTGTCCAGCACGGGACCCGACGTGACGCGCAGCTGCGCGTTCATCTCGTTGGAGATGATGTTGGCGAGGGTCGTTTTTCCCAGTCCCGGAGGGCCGTGCAGCAGTACGTGGTCGAGCGAGTCGCCGCGCATGAGCGCCGCCTTGATGAAGATGCGGAGATTATCGACGATTTTATCCTGCCCGGAGAAGGTTTCCAACTCCTGCGGGCGGATCTTGTTTTCGAATTCGAGATCGCTCTCGGTGTTGCGTACGATAGACATGACGCAAAGATAGCACATGCCGCGGCCAAAAACAAATTTATTTGCGGCGTGCCGGAAGGCCCGGTTTTGGCCTGAAAGGATGGGGTGTTGCGGGGTTTCCGCGGCAAGACAAAAAAATCCGGCCCGCAGATTCTGCGGGCCGGGGCGGTCATGTTTCGGGAGTGGCTACTTCTCCTTCGACATGTTGATCTGAAGATATATTACGCCGTTCTGACGGGTGTTCATGCGCAGGATGATGCCGTTCATGCCTTCGAGGTCCTCCTTGAACTGATCCAGCTTGAACGAGACGTAGCGGTCGTCGTAGCTGTATACTCCGCTGGTGTCGGTGCCGGCGTCGTGGCGCAGTTCGAGGTTGAGGTATCCCTCTTTCTTGTTGTCGGGGTCGATCTGCGTGAAGTCGTTGCGCACGAGCAGGAACTTATGCTTCGAGAGATCCGAAGCGTTGAAGCCGATTCCCACGTTGAGCCAGTTGCTGTTCATGCTGCCGCCGAAATAGCTGGTTTGTGCGTCGGGCAGTTCCTCCACCTCTTCCTGCGTGGTCACGATTCTGGTCTCTCCCGTGTAGATGTTCCTCACGTCGTAAAGCGCGATGTTGTAATCGTACCCTTCGACTCCCGTTTTCAGCAGGTTGAAGAAGATGATGACGCGCTGGTCGTCTTCGGGCTTGTAGCCGGCTACGCGCGATTTGTCGCTCGGATAGACGGTTTTGTCGTCGTCCAGCACGAAGTAGTAGTCGTTGCTGAGCGTCTCTGCCGAGGCGAATGCCCAGCTGCTCGCGTAATCTCCGTCCGAATCGTTGCAGGAGGAGAAGAATACTGCGGTCAGGACCGCAAGCGTGATAAATCCGAATCTTTTCATATTTTTATACTATTTTTGTATTATCTTTCATGTCAGTAAACGTATTCTGGAGGATAATACTGCATGCGGATTAAAATTTTTTTTGATCCCGTGCAGTCTTTTGGTCTTTATACCATTTATAAGAGTGAACGCAAATATGGAAATGGAGGAACAGATACTGGCCGAGGGGTGCAGAGAGGGGGAAGATACGGCCCGGCGTGAGCTGTACGACCGCTATGCAGCCCGTTTGCTGGCCGTCTGTCTCCGTTATTCGGGCGACCGGGCTACCGCCGAGGACCTCATGCACGATGCGTTCCTGAAGATATACGGGGCTTTCGACCGATTCTCCTACCGCGGACCCGGTTCGCTGCGCGCATGGATGGAGCGTATTGCGGTGAATGTGGCGCTCGAATGGCTCCGGAACCGGAATAAACTCAACTTCAGGACGCTCGACGAAGGCCGGGCGCTTCCCGACGTTCCCGAACCCGATCCGTCGGAGGTGGCGCGTATTCCGCGCGACGTGCTGATGGAGTTCGTGGGCGAGCTGCCCGACGGTTACCGTACGGTGTTCAACCTTTACTGCATCGAGGGGTATTCGCACCGCGATATCGCGCAGATGCTGGGGATCAACGAAAAAAGTTCCTCGTCGCAGTTGTTCCGGGCGCGGACGCTGCTGGCCCGCAGGATTGCGGCGTATATGGAGACACATTAGATTATGAAACAAAATAAAGACTGGACAGATGTAATGCGGAGCGCGCTCCGGGACGCCGAGGTAACACCCCCGGCCGACGGATGGGCGCGGCTGGAGCGGGAGCTGAAAACTCCGGCGCCCCGGATTTCCGTATTGCGCAGATATTGGCCGCGGATTGCTGCCGCTGCTGCTGCCGTGCTGATTTTTGTCGGAGGCGGGGAACTGCTGCTGCATGAAAATCGTAGTTTGGGGGATAAAGGGTTTGTTATCGCATCGGCAACAGACGGCGGCAGTTCCGCCGCGGACAATCGGACATATCCGGCCGGAGGGATCGGAACGCTCGAAGAGTCGCTTCGGGCCGTCGTGCCGTCGCAGGAGGCGGTGCAGGCCGAGTCGCTTCCGGGCCGAGAGGCCCAAGCCCGGCAGGTGGTGCGGGCGGCGTATCCTGCGACTGCCGTTGCGCGGAACGCTGCGCCGGCGGTCGTGGCGGTTGATGTGACGGACTCCCGGCCGCAACCCGTTCCGGAGAATGAAGCTGCCGCAACTTTGCGGTCGGAAGAAACGATCGCGCAGAAACAGGCCGCCGCAGAGACTTCCGGCGTGCAGGAACGGACGGCTCCGAAAGAAAACGCTGCATCGGCGAGGACCTATCCGAGCACCACTTCTTATTACGGCGACCAGATCGCCTTCGAGCAGCCGAAATCCCGCAGGCGGACTTCCGTGTCGCTCTTTGCGGCAGGCAGCGTGACGGGCGGGGGAACCGTGTCGGCGGGACCCGGCCCCGGCATGATGATGTCCGACGCTCCGGTAGGCGGCGGCGCCGGCACGATGGCCCAGCTGAAATACAATTACGACGATTATTCCTTCAAACATCACCAGCCGCTCAGTTTCGGACTCTCGGTGCGCAAGGAATTCGCGCACGGTCTGTCGCTCGAAAGCGGCGTCAATTACACGCTGCTCTGGGCCGACGTCCGCATGAAGTCCAGCCGGCAGGATATCAGTCAGAAACTCCATTTTATCGGCGTGCCGCTGCGTATGAACTGGCAGTTTCTGGATACGGGGCGCTTCTCGCTGTATGCAGGCGCCGGCGGTATGATCGAGAAGTGCGTCTCCGCGAAATTCGGTTCGAGGGCGATGGACGAGCCGGGCGTGCAATGGTCCGTGCTGGGCGCCGCGGGCGCGCAGTACGATCTGGGCGGGCTTGTCGGGCTTTATTTCGAGCCTGAAGTCTCCTATTATTTCACGGAAACCGATCTGCGGACCTCGCGTACCGACTCGCCGCTGTCGCTTACCTTGCGGCTGGGCGTGCGTCTTTCCTTCTGACAATCCCTCTGAAACAAGCTTTTGCAGTGCCTTTCGGGCACGAAATACGACCGGAAAAGTCCGTATCTTCTGTTGCGCGGACTTTTTTCGGTCGTGTCTGAATATGCTATTAAAAAGCTTAATTGTGCTATTTTCTATTGTCTAATGGAAATTTGTTATTATTTTTGTTGAATAATAGATTGTGACTGGAGTTGAACAAAAAAACACAAGTGCTTGAATCTCTGCACTTGTGCTTTGTAGTCCCGACGGGAATCGAACCCATATCGTAAGAACCGGAATCTTATATTCTATCCATTGAACTACGGGACCGGGAGTGCAAAGATGCAAATTTTTTTTTAATTATTGCTAAAAAAATGCGAGAAAAGCAGAATAATTGGCAAAGAATCGAGGCCGTAATCAAGTGGGCGAACATGTCGACCAACTATTTTGCGCGTTATATCGGGTTGGCCCGCGGGGAAAACCTTTATCAGATCAAACGTGGCAACAACGGCATATCACTCGATGTCGCCGACCGAATCGTCTCTAAATTTCCTCAGGTGGACAAGTTGTGGCTGCTGACGGGCGAAGGACAGATGTTCTCCGACGAAAAGCTGCGCGGCGTGCAGATACCTTTTTATAATGTGGATGTCGAACAGGCCATCGCCCATGTCGCGCATCTCGAAGCCGAGAGCAGCCTGATGGTGCCGCAGGCCGGGCAGTGCGATCTGGCGATGTGCTACATGGGACGCGCCATGGGACCCGCGCTGCCGCCGGGTGCGGTGGTCCTGCTGAAAGCCGTGGACCCGGATGCGATTATTCCGGGGGGCGAATATGTGATTGTCAGCCGAAAAATTGTAACTTTGCGGATAGTTCGGCTCTCCGACGGGGAGGATAAACTCCGTCTGGTGGCCGGAGACAAAGAGAATTATGACGACATAATTCTGAATGTCAGCGACATAAAGTCGGTCTACAAGGTAAAAGGCAAGTTGATAATTAACAGTTGAGAAGTATGTTTTCAGGTATCGTGGAACGCATGGGGGAGGTCGTGGAGATCCGCACCGACCGTCAGAACAAGGATTTTACGCTTCGCGCGGACTTCTGCAAAGAGCTGAAAATCGATCAGAGCATAGCACATAACGGCGTATGTTTGACAGTTGTGGACATCCGCGACGACACCTATACCGTTACCGCGATGAAGGAGACGCTCGACAAAAGCAACCTCGGCCTGCTGAAGACGGGCGATCTGGTGAACCTCGAACGCTCGATGAAACCCGATGCGCTGCTCGACGGCCACATCGTGCAGGGGCACGTCGATCAGACGGCCGTCTGCACCGCGAAGGAAGACGCCGACGGCAGCTGGTACTTCACTTTCGAATACCAACCGCAGGGCGGCGGTCTCTGCACCGTGGAGAAAGGCTCGGTGACGGTGAACGGCGTGAGCCTGACGGTCTGCGATTCGAAGGAATCCAGCTTCCGCGTGGCGATCATTCCCTATACGTTCGAGCATACGAACTTCTGCCGCATCGAAGTCGGCTCGGTCGTAAACCTCGAATTCGATATCGTGGGCAAATACATCGCCCGTCTCATGCAACAATATACGAAGTAGCTATGGTGTATATTAAAACAAAGGAGGGGGCGTCGCTTCTGGTCGCACTCCTCGCTGCGGTCATCGTCGCCGTGACGACGACCCTGCTCGATGTGGTCTGGTGGATGACGCTCTGCGCCGCCGCCGGCGTTTTCGTCGTCATGGCTCTCGTGGCGCTGTTCATCATCCGCAAGTACGTGGCCTACAAGCTCAAGCCGATCTATTCGATCGTCCTTTCGCGCGACGTGCACACCAACGAGATTTTCTCCGAACTGAAGGACAAGCACGTCGAGAATATCGGCGAGGAGCTTACGGCGTGGGCCGATACCAACGACAAGGAGATCGCCCGCCTGAAGGAGACCGAGCAGTTCCGCAAACAGTACCTCGGCAATGTGGCGCATGAGCTGAAAACCCCGATCTTCAATATTCAGGGATATATCTCGACGCTGCTGGACGGCGGACTGGAGGACGAGCTGATCAACCGCAAATACCTCGAACGGGCCGAAAAGAGCATCGACCGCCTGATCAACATCGTGAACGACCTCGATACGATCTCCAAACTCGAAAGCAACATGAACCGCCTGAAGATGGAGCGGTTCGACATCGTTGCGCTGACCAAGGAGATCGCCGAGCAGGCCGAGATGGAGGCCGACAAAAAGGGGATCAAGATTTCGGTCAAAGGGGCCGAAAACCTGCCGTCGCCTTTCTGGGTGCTGGCCGACAAGCACTATATCGGTCAGGTGATGGTAAACCTGATCATCAATTCGATCCGTTACGGCAAGGAGGGCGGACAGACGCGCGTCCATTTCCGCGACATGCTCGACAAAATCCTGATCGAAGTCGAGGACAACGGTTCGGGCATCGGCAAGGAGGACCTGCCGCGCGTTTTCGAACGTTTCTACCGCACGGACAAGGGCCGTTCGCGCGAGCAGGGCGGCACGGGACTCGGTCTGGCCATCGTGAAACATATCGTCGAGGCGCACGGCGAACGCATCACCGTCCGCAGCGAACTGGGCGTGGGAAGCACTTTCTCCTTCACGCTCAAAAAAGTAAATCTGCAGGACATCAAATAACGGCAGAAATCCATAGAACCCATTCCAAGTAATATGATACAACCGCTAAGCATCGTCTGGGATTTCAATCCGGTGTTTTTTTCCATCGGGTCGCTCGACATCCGTTATTACGGCCTGATGTGGGCGCTGGCAATCCTGATCGGCGCCAAATTCTTCGATAATTTCTGCAAACGCGAGGGACTTCCGTCGAAAGTCTCCGAGTCTATATTCATATACGGTACGCTGGCGACGATCCTCGGCGCACGTCTGGGGCACTGTCTGTTCTACGACCCGATGGAGTACCTGAGCAGGCCGTGGACCATCATCACGGGCTTCCGCGACGGCGGCATGGCCAGCCACGGCGCCGCCATCGGCCTGCTGATCGGTCTCTGGCTCTTCTCGCGCAAGAACAAGCTGCCTTACGTCTGGTCGCTGGACCGCATTATGATCGCCGTGGGTATCGGCGGCGCCGTCGTGCGTCTGGGCAACCTTTTCAATTCGGAGATTTTCGGCATGGCGACGACCCTGCCGTGGGGTTTCGAGTTCGTCCGCTCGGCCAAATGGGTGAACGAGTTCGCCCCGGCGGCGGTGCATCCGACCCAGATTTACGAAGCGCTCTGCTATCTGGCGACATTCGGTTTGCTCTGCTGGCTCTATTATGCGAAAGACATGGCCCGCCGCCGTCCGGGCATTCTGTTCGGCATCGGACTGATCGGCATCTTCCTGACGCGCTTCTTCATCGAGTTCATCAAGACCGAGCAGGAGGCGTTCGAACAGGGATGGCTGCTCGACATGGGACAGTGGCTGAGCATTCCGTTCATTCTGCTGGGTATCTATATGATTTACCGGGGCGCGACGCAGCCGGAGGTGGTTCCCGTTGTGCCGAAATCCCCGGCTGCAACTGCCAAAAAGAAGAAAAAATGAGTAATTATCCGATGGTAAACGAGATCAACCGTCTCGTCGGCGACCTGCTCGCCGGGGGCGGAGAGGTGTTCCTGCCGGGTGTGGGATCGCTCTATACGGAACGCCGCGGCGCGCGGCGCATTTCACGGCGGAGCGTGGTGCCGCCGAGCCGGGCCGTGTCGTTTACCTCGCAGGAGCGGGGCGTGTCGCTGGTCGCTGAAATCTCCGGCGCCGTGCAGTGCGACGCCGCCGAAGCGCAGGATGTATACGACCGCTGGCTGGCCCGCACGCTCGAAAACGGCGTGCTGACGATCGAGGGCGTCGGCGTGCTCAAACTCAAGCATTTTACGCCCGATGCGGCGTTTGACAGGCGACTCAATCCGCAGGGGCGTGAGCCGGTGCGGATCAAACCCGCCCGCAAGTTCGACTGGGCCTTGTGGATCGGCATCGCGGCGATTTTGGTCGCCCTCGGTTTCGGGGGGTATGAGTTCCTGAAGCTCTATGACGAAGGCCCGGAGGAGATCGCGCACACAACCGGTATTCCGGGACCGGATACAAACGCCGGCGCCGCGCCGGCTGACAGTCCGGCCGCGATTCCGGCTGCTGCGGATTCCGGTGCGACGACCGGACCGGCGGCATCTGCGTCCGGTGCGGACGCCGCAAAGGCCGCGGGCACGACGGCCGACACTGCATCGGGGACGAACGCCGAAATGCGATCGGAACCCGCTGCGTCCGGAGCGAATGCCGGCACTGCCGCCTCGTCGGTTGGCGGTCAGGGGAGTGCTCCTGCCGGGCAGAAGGATGTTGCCCCGGCGAAACGCCCTGAAACCCGTTCCGCAGGGACGGCCGATGCGCCCGCATCGCTTGTTTCGGGCCGCCGTTATGTCGTGCTGGGAGTGTTCAGTACGCCCGAAAATGCGGCCCGCGCCGTCGATGCGGCGGCGGAAAAGGATCCTTCGGTGCGCTGCGGAATCTACCGTTTCGGGACGAAATTCATGGTTTCGCCGTTCGAATCGGCCGATACGGAGGCATGTGCGCTCTTCGTCCGCAATTACAGCGACCGGTTTCCGGGCCTTTGGACCTATACCGCCCGTTGATGCGCATTTCCGAGCTGATAATCCGTTTCATCGACTGGTTCTACCGCAAGCCCGTCGCGGCGATCCTGCCGCGGCAGACGTTCCGTTATGTCGTTTGCGGCGGTGCGAACGTGGCGTTTAGCTGGGTGTGTTACTTTCTGGTTTATAATTTCGTCCTCGACAAGGAGCAGCTGGACCTCGGTTTCGTGGTTGTTTCTGCGTATGTCGCGACGATGCTGCTGATCTTTCCCTTCACGTTCTTCACCGGGTTCTGGCTGAACCGCTATGTGACATTCCGTCACTCGCCGCTGCCGACCGGGACGCAGTTGTTCCGTTACCTGCTGTCGATCGGCGGCTCGGTGGTCGTGAATTATGTCGGACTGAAATTTTTCGTGGAGTTCTGCGGCTTGTGGGCCACGCCGTCGCAGATGCTGGCGACTTTCGTCACGATGATCTACAGCTATCTGGCCGCCAAATACTTCACCTTCCGCCATGCGGAGGTCTGACGCCCCCCCCCGATCCTTACTCTATTATAACCTGCCCGGTCCCGTGGGAGAGGGCGAACACGTATTGGTATACGGCTTTCCACGCTTCGTCGCAAAACCCTGCGGGCTTTGCGTAATCGGCGTAAAATACCTGCCCTTCGTGCATTAGGGGACACTTCGTGAGCCCCGGCCCGGCATATTGGCGGGCGAGGTCCTCGTGGATTGTCGTTTTGAGAATGGTGATTTTACAGCGTTTCATGGCGTGCTGTTTTGCGGGAATTTCCGTTGCTGGTCTCTTCCCTGAGTTTTTGCAGTTCGTACATCCGGTCGCGGAATTTCGCCGCGGCGAGGAAGTCGAGCGACTTGGCCGCACGCTCCATGTCTTCGCGCGCCTTGACGATCAGCGCATCGAGGTTTTCGCTCGCGGCATAAGTCTTCTGCACGTCCGCCGCAGCCATGTAATGATCCTCGGCGATGGGGTAGACCGCCGCGATTTCCGGTACGTCGGTCCGCGTGGTCAGCAGCGTGCTCTGTCCCGAACCGCTTCGCTGTGCGCGGCGCGGCAGCATGCCGTGCTCCATGTTGTAGCGCACCTGCTTCTCGCGGCGGCGGTTGCTCTGCTCGATGGCGTAGCGCATCGAATCGGTGCAGGTGTCGGCATAGAGGATCACGTTGCCCTGCGAATGACGCGCCGCACGTCCCGCGATCTGCGTGAGCGACCGCACGTTGCGCAGGAATCCCTCCTTGTCGGCGTCGAGGATCGCCACCAATGCCACTTCGGGCAGGTCCAGACCTTCGCGCAGCAGGTTCACGCCCACCAGCACATCGAACATGCCGGCCCGCAGGTCCTCCAGAATCTGTATGCGCTCCAGCGTGTCCACGTCCGAGTGGATGTAGCGGTTGCGCACCCCCACGCGGTCGAAATATTTGGACAGCTCCTCGGCCATCCGCTTGGTGATGGTCGTCACGAGCACCTTGTCGTCGTTCTTCACCCGCTTGTCGATCTCTTCCAGCAGGTCGTCGATCTGGTTCATCGTTACGCGCACTTCGAGCGGAGGATCGACCAACCCCGTGGGGCGGATCAGCTGCTCGACGATCACGCCTTCGCTCTTCATCAGCTCGTAATCCGCGGGCGTCGCGCTGACGTAGATCGACGTGCCCTGCAGCTGTTCGAACTCGGCGAAGGTCACCGGACGGTTGTCCTTGGCCGCCGGGAGCCGGAACCCGTACTCCACGAGGTTCTCTTTGCGCGCGCGGTCGCCGCCGAACATGGCGTGCACCTGCGGGATGGTCACGTGGCTCTCGTCCACGACCAGCAGGTAGTCTTTCGGGAAGTAGTCGATCAGGCAGAACGGACGCGTGCCCTCGCTGCGGCCGTCGAAGTAGCGCGAGTAATTCTCGATGCCGGGGCAGTAGCCCAGCTCCTTGATCATCTCGATGTCGTATTCCACGCGCTGTTTGATGCGCTGGGCCTCCATCGGCCGCCCGGCCCGCTCGAAGAATTCGATCTGCCGGCCGAGGTCGAGGTATATCTGCTGTACGGCGCCGTTGATGCTCTCCTTCGTGGTTACGAAGAGACTCGTGGGGTAGAGCGTCAGGTTGTCGAGCGAATGGATGCGCTGTCCCGTCACGGGGTCGATGGTCTGGATGGCTTCGATCTCGTTGTCGTAGAACATTACTCGGAAACACTGGCTGCCGAACTCGCCGAACGCCGCCATGATGTCCACTGTGTCGCCGTTCACGCGGAACGTCGCAGGCTCCAGCTCCCGCTCTGTGCGGGTGTAGAGCGCTTCGACCAGCTTGTAGAGGAAGTGCTTGTAGCTGACGATCTGTCCGACCTTGATGTCGATCGCCGTGGCGTGGAAATCCGCGGGATTGCCCGCGCCGTAGAGACACGACACGCTCGACACGACGATCACGTCGCGGCGCCCCGACAAAAGCGTGGCGACGGTGCGCAGACGCAGTTTCTCGATCTCGGCATTGATCGAAAGGTCTTTTTCGATATAGGTGTCCGTCGAAGGCAGGTAGGCCTCCGGCTGGTAGTAATCGTAGTAGGAGACGAAATACTCCACGGCGTTTTCGGGAAAGAAGTTCCTGAATTCGCCGTAAAGCTGCGCCGCGAGGGTCTTGTTGTGGCTCAGGACCAGCGTCGGCCGGTTCAGCTGCGCGACGACGTTGGCCACGGTGAAGGTCTTGCCTGAGCCGGTGACGCCCAGCAGGGTGTTGTGTTTGGAGCCGTGGCGGATCGAGCCGACGAGCTGTTCGATCGCTTCCGGCTGGTCGCCCATCGGGGCGTAATCCGATACGAGTTTGAAATCCATAGGACAAAAATAACGATAAAATCCGAAATAAATTGCGGCCGGAGCGAATACTCGTTTAAAATACCCGTATTCGGGCCGGGGACGGCGCCGTCGCATTTTTGCGGGAATTTTGCGCCTCGGAGTCCGCTCTTCCGCTCCTTTTCCCGAATTATTCCTATCTTTGCAGGTATGATTGACAGGGAAACAGTAGACCGCATTTACGCCGCCGCCAATATCGTGGATATTATCGGCGAATACGTCACGCTCAAACGCAAGGGCGTGAACTATCAGGCCTGCTGTCCGTTCCATAACGAGAAGACCCCTTCGTTCGTCGTCTCGCCCTCGAAGGGCGTCTACAAGTGCTTCGGCTGCGGCAAAGGCGGCAACGCCGTCACTTTCCTGATGGAGCACGAGAACATCACCTATCCCGAAGCCCTGAAGATGGTGGCCAAGCGCTACGGCATCGAGGTCAAGGAGAAGGAGATGACCGACGAGGAGGTGCGCCGCAATGACGACCGCGAAAGCATGTTCGCGCTCAACGGCTGGGCGGCCGACTACTTCGCCGATTACCTCCACCACGAGACCGAAGGCATGAGCGTGGGCATGACCTATTTCCGCCAGAAGCGCGGCATGACCGACGCCACGATCAAGAAGTTCGGTCTCGGTTTCTGTCCGGCCAAAGGCGACCGGATGTCGAAAGACGCACTGGCGGCGGGGTATAAGAAGGAGTTTCTGGTTGCGACGGGACTTTCGCTCCAGCGCGAGAGCGACGGATCGCTCTACGACCGTTTCCGCGACCGCGTGATCTTCCCGGTTCACAATATTTCGGGCCGCATCGTCGCTTTCGGCGGCCGTACGCTGCGTACCGACAAGACGGTCGCCAAGTACCAGAACTCCCCCGAAAGCGAGATTTACAGCAAAAAGCGGGAGCTTTACGGGCTTTATTTCGCCAAGAAGGCGATCCAGCAGCTCGACTTCGCCATTATGGTCGAAGGATATACCGACGTGATTTCGATGCATCAGGCCGGTGTCGAAAACGTCGTCGCTTCGTCCGGCACTTCGCTTACGACCGAGCAGATACGCCTGCTGAACCGCTTTACGAAGAATATCACCGTCATTTACGACGGCGACTCGGCGGGTATCCACGCTTCGCTGCGCGGTATCGACATGATCCTCAAGGAGGGCATGAACGTGCGCGTGGTGCTGCTGCCCGAACCCGAAGACCCCGACTCCTTCGCCCGGACGCATACGGCCGCCGAGCTGCAGGAGTATATCCGCGCCAACGAGCAGGATTTCCTTGCCTTCAAGGCCAGACTGCTGCTGCAGGACGCCGAGGGCGACCCGATTAAGAAGGCGGCCCTTATCGGCGACATGGTGCAGTCGATCGCGCAGATTCCCGATCCGATCCAGCGGTCAGTCTATATCAAGGAGTGCGCCCGCATCATGGACATCGACGAGAACATCCTCATTTCGGAGGTGGCCCGCAAGCGCATGTCCACCACGGGGGACCGCGAGACGGACGAATTCGTCCGCCGTCAGACGGCCCAGCGGCGTGCCGAAGTGCGGGAGCCGGAGGTCGAGTTTGTGAAGCAGGTGCAGGCCGGCAGCAGCGTCGAGGCGCTCGAACGCGAGCTGGTGAAATACCTGCTGAAGTACGGCCACTGCTCGTTCGACTTCAAGGAGGGGCGTACGATGGTGGCGTGCAACGTCGCCGAGGTGATCTTCATGGAACTTGACAGCGACGGACTCTCGTTCAGCAATCCGCTGTACGACAAGATTCTGGCGACCTACCGGGAGCAGTGGAAGCTGCTCGGCACCGGAGCGGAGGTGCCGGCGCACTTTTTTCTGAACCACCCCGATCCGGAGGTGTGCAACGTGTCGGTGGACATCCTCACGTCGGACGACAATTACGTTCCCAGCGAGTTGTGGCGGCGCAAGGAGATTCATATCGACACCGATGCCGAGATGCTGGCCGTGGGTGTGCCGAAGGCCGTGACGCTCTACAAGTCGAAGGTGATCGAGGGCTATATCAAGGAGTGGCAGGCCAAACTTGCCGACGAGAGCCTGACCGAGGAGCAGCAGAACGAGGTGATCCAGCGGCTGGCCGGCTTCAACAAGGTGAAGGTGACCATTGCAAGGAAATTGCAGCGGCTGATCTTGTAGCCGCCGGAATAATATATGTGGTGTTTTGAATTTTTAACGAAAAAAGGGGCGGGTATCGGGTCGTACACGTATCACTACGCATACCGTGTGCAAACAGAAAATAAACAGAAAGATGTGTAAAACATATCAAAGATAAAAGAATTAGTTACCTTGACCGATTCCCACCCCTGCGAATAAATGGGCAATTATTGTGCCGTTTCCGAGTATATGAGTGAACAGAAAAATATAAATATCCGCAACAAGCGCGCGACGTTCGACTATGAGATTCTGGAAGAGTACGTTGCGGGCGTCGTATTGGTCGGCACCGAGATCAAGTCGATCCGTGCGGGCCGGGCTTCGCTGACCGATTCGTTCTGCTATTTCGACCGCGGCGAGCTTTGGATCCGCGGCGTCAATATCGCCGAGTACGCGTGGGGCACCTGCAACAACCACACGCCGCGCCGCGACCGCAAGCTGCTGCTCAACCGCCGCGAGTTGGACAAACTCCAGCGCGCCGGACAGGACAAGGGCCTTACGATCGTGGGCCTGCGCATGTTTCTCAACGAGCGCGGGCTGGTGAAGATCGTCATAGGGCTTGCCCGCGGCCGCAAGACCTACGACAAACGCGAATACCTGAAGGAAAACGACGCCAAGCGGGAGATCGACAAGGCGATGAAAAACTACAGACGATGATACGGGCGATTTTTCTGGATGTGGACGGGACGCTGATCAGTTTCAGTACGCATGAAATTCCCGCTTCGGCGCTTCGGGCGCTGGCGCAGGCGCATGAGCGCGGCGTACGGCTTTTTATCGCCACGGGGCGCGCCGCGAACGATCTCGGACCGCTCGAAGGAATTCCTTACGACGGCGTGGTGTCGCTCAACGGCGCCCGTTGTGTGGCCAGCGACGGCCGTGTCGTCAGCCTGCATCCGATTCCGCGGGCCGATTTCGAACGCGCTTTGGCACTCTCCGAGGAGCAGGGCTTTGCAATGGGGCTGGAACTGGAGGAGGGCGTTTTCGTCAATCGCGTGACGCCCGACGTCGAGCGGGTCGCGCATATGGTGGCGCATCCGGTGCCCGAACAGACCGACCTGCGCGAGCTTTTCGGCCGGGCCGAATGTTGTCAGCTCTGCTTCTATTTCGATGCGCAGACCCAGCGGCGGGTCATGGCCGAGCTGCCGACACTCGTGGCGAGCCGCTGGTGCCCGATTTTCGCCGATGTCAATGTCGCCGGCATCGACAAGGCGACCGGAATGGAGGAGTTTATGCGCAGTTACGGCTTCTCGGCGGCTGAGGTCGCGGCGTTCGGCGACGGCGGCAACGACGTGGCGATGCTGCGTGCCGCAGGGGTAGGCGTGGCGATGGGCAACGCCTGCGACGAGGCGCTGAACGCCGCCGACTACGTGACCGCTTCGGTCGATGACGACGGTATCGCAAAGGCGCTGGCGCATCTGGGGGTGATTTGACGGGCGTCAGCAGGCCTTTTGTTCCGAAACGGCATGAAGCCGTCCTCCGCGGAGTCGCTTTGGAAAATGGATTTATGAATGACGTCACGGGCGGCGCATGCGCCGGCGGGAACGGAAGTTGGGGAGGTAAATTACAAAATCATATGAGTCTTATTCTTTGTATCGAGACCGGCACGGACATCTGTTCGGTCGGTATTGCGAAAGACGGGGAGCTGCTTTCGCTGCGCGAGAGCGACGAGGGGCGCGACCATGCCCGCAAGGTCGGCGTGTTCGTCGATGAACTTCTGCGCGAAACGGGCATTGCGCCCGACGAGCTGGACGCCGTGGCGGTCGGTAAAGGTCCCGGCTCCTATACGGGACTGCGCATCGGTGTGTCGTTCGCCAAGGGATTGTGTTACGGATTGCAGAAGCCGCTGATCGCTGTGGGATCGCTCGACGCGCTGACGGAAGTTGCCCGCGAAGATTACGAAGCGGGTATTCTTTCTGTTTCCGACTGGGACCGTGCACTGCTCTGCCCGATGGTCGATGCCCGCCGCATGGAGGTTTATGCGCAGGTCTTCGATGCGGAGGGCCGTCCGCAGAACGAGGTCACGGCCGAGGTGATCGATGCCGGTAGCTTCCGGGAATTCCGGGGGCAGGGCCGTCCGTTCGTGATTTTCGGCAGCGGCGCCCGCAAATGCGCCGACGTGCTTGCCGGCGCCGAGTTCGTCGAGGTGGCCCCTTCGGCCCGCGGTCTTGCGCGGCTGGCCCAGCAGGCGCTCGACGAAGGCCGTACGGAGGATATCGCTTACTTCGAACCTTTCTACCTGAAGGATTTCGTCGTCACGACCTCAAAGAAAAGTCTGTTTTAGTCCCGTTGCCGACATATGACCGAAGCGGAACTGGTAAAGAGTCTTTCGGAGCGGTTCTATTCGGACTTCGCCGATACGGTGGCCCGGCGGGTGCGCGATGCGGGTGCGGTGGAGTTGCTTTATCGGGTGGCGACCTCCTCGTATGCTAACCTGCCGAAGCCTGCGGGACACAAAGCGGCCTTCCGCAGCGCCTATGTGCTCGAAAAGATCTATTTCGCCGCTCCCGATGCGTTCATGCCCTTTGCCGGGGCGTTCTGCGACAGGGACTTCCCCGCTTGTACGGACCGGAGCGCGCAGCGCCATTTCGCAAAGATCATGGCCGACCTGCTGGGACGTTATACGCCCGATTCCTCTTCGCTGGAGCGTATCGCCGAGACGGCGGCGCAGTGGGCCGTCGATCCCGGCACGAAGGTCGCGGTGCGGATCTGGGCCGTCGAGGTGCTGAAACACTGCCGTGAGCGGGTCGGCTGGGTGGCGGAGGCGTGGGACGATCTTGTCGAGACGATGGCGCACGGCGCGACGCCGGGCATCGAATGCCGGATGCGCAAGAGCTGGAAGCCGGGCCGGAGCGACAAAGCCTGAAAAAATAATCCGGGATTAATTCGGACCACGGGATGAGTCCGGAGCATGTAATACCTCGTAAAACAAATCCCCGCGAACTTGCTTCGCGGGGATTTTGTTGCGGTATGTCGTCCGGTTATTTCACGCTGCCGATCACGGCCTTCAGGCGCTGTTTGAAGTTGTCGCCGATAATGGTCATGGAATCGGTCTTTTCGAACAGTGCGGCCTTGTTCTTCGCATAGGCTCCGATGAATTCGGCGATGCGGAACGGCTCTTCGAGGATGAAGTTGGGGCACTGCGAAACGCGCAGGTACTCTTCGGGCAGCATCAGATAGGGTTCGCTGTGGGCGCCCTGCTCGGTCTTGAATTCGACGGTCAGGTCGAGACAGCGTTTGAAGATGCCGCTCATGCCGTACAGGTCGGCCTGATGCGCCGTCGCATAGTCGTCGAACGCGAGTTCGATCTCCACCGGAGCGTCGCAGGCCGTCGTGCCCGTGTAGATCACCGGCGCGAGCGTGTAGCCGTCGTAGGTCCACTCCCCGGCCTTAGGGAAGCGCGAGTAGGCCAGTTCTTTGCCGTTGACCTTTACAGACTTGGGCGGGAAGACGGCGGGGAAGCGCAGTTCGTAGCTGCGGCTGTCGGACGCGCCCGCAAACGAACCCTCGCGGGGCGAAATGCGTACGCGCACCGTGTTGCCCTCCTGCTTTTTGGTGACCGTCGTCACGGCGTAGTTCGTCTTGTACTGCTGGCTCATGCCGTCGTCCTCATAGTGGCGCAGCTGCCCGTCGCCGCCCGGAATGAAGGTCAGCACCAGCGTATCGCACGGCTGCTGGAGGTTCTTTACAGTCGCCGGATTCATCGGAATGATCGAGCCTGCCTTGGCGTAATGGGGATTTTCCGCCAGCGTGTAGTGCAGCTCCTCGGTGCGGCCGCCTTCGTACATCGAGCCGGTCGCGCAGTCGAACCACGTCCCTTCGGGGAACCAGATCGTGCGGGGGGCCAGACCCGTTATGCTGTCCACCGGCTGGGTGATGGTCGTGGCGAGGATGTCGTTGCCGAACATGAACTGTTCGGGCGTCTCGTACGCCTTGTCCGATTCGGGATAGTCGTAATACATCGGGCGGCACATGCCGACGCCCGTGTCGTAATTCTCGCGGGCCGCATTATAGATATAGGGTGCCAGCGTGTAGCGCAGGCGGATGGCGTCGCGCATGAGGAACATATGGTCGGGGAAACACCAGATGCAGCGTTCGATGCGCGGGTCTTTGGTCGAATGGGTTTTGAAAATCGGAGTGAAGACGCCGTATTGCAGCCAGCGCGTGTAAAGTTCCGGATCGGTCGCCTTCTGCGTCTTGTGGAACATGTGGCCGCCGATGTCGTGGCCCCACCAGCCGTAGTTGACGTTCGAAGCCGTAGCCGTGAAGTAGGGCAGGTAGGCGAGCATGGGCCATGTGGCGTAGGTGTCGCCCGAAAATGCCAGCGGATAGCGGTGGCTGCCCAGCCCGCCCCAGCGGTGGTAGATGAAGGGGCGCAGTCCGGGGTTCTGACGCTCCGCATGGTTGAAGAAGGTGTGGTTGAGCCAGAAGGTGTTGCTCAGTCCGGGGGTGTATTTCGACTCTTTCCACTGCTGCCAGTCGAGCCACCAGAAGTCCACGCCGTTGCGCTCCATCGGTTCGAGTACGGTTTTGAAATAGGCGTCGGCCCATTTCCGTTCGTCGATTTTGAACGGTACGCTCTTGCCTTTATCAGACCATCCGTACTCTTTGGTAAAGTCATCGTATACAGCTTCGTAAGGTTGGATACCTGAAGCGGGATGGAGGTTGAGCGCCACCTTCAGCTCTTCGTTTTCGGTCCATTTGAGGAAGTTCGCGGGCGAGGGGAACAGCTCCTTCTGCCACGTGTAGCCGGTCCAGCCGATGCGCTGTCCGTATTCGTCCTTCGGCGAATTGCTCTTGCGCAGGCCCCATGTCTCGTGCCAGTCCATATCGACGATCAGCACGTCGATCGGCACGTCCATCGACTTGAGTTTGTTCACCAGATCGACGAATTCGTTGTCCGAATACTGCCAGTAGCGGCTCCACCAGTAGCCCAGCGTATATTTCGGAGGCATCGGCGCGCGGCCGGCGACGAGCGCGTAGTCGGCCAGCGCCTGTTTGTAGTCGTGTCCGTAGGCGAAGAGGTAGAGGTCCTGACGGTCGCCTTCGGGACGCGCTTCGACCCACTCTTTCCATTCGGAACCGTCGGGCGTCAGCACGTGACGCTGCGAATCGTCGATCAGGGACCAGCCCGCGCGGGAGAGGATTCCCTGCTCCATCGGCTCCTTGAGTTTCGAGCCGTCGGCGCCGTCGAGCGTGCGGGTCGTGCCCAGCAGGTTCTGCGGATTTTCCATGCCGGGAGTCCAGACCACCTCCCTGCCGTTGAGCGTGAATACGGCTTTCAGGTTTTTGTCGCTGAATTTGCCGTTCTTAAGATACGTAAGCGTCAGCGCCGGGGTCGTGATCGTGAGTTTCGATTTGCTTTCGCGGACCTTGAATTCGGGAACCGGAGTCTCGCGATTGACGAACGTCAGCGTCGCACGGTCTTCGAATTGTCCGTCGGCGCTCCACTCCATGCGGATCAACTGCGGCGTGAGCACCGTAAAGCGGGCGTTTCCCGAAGTTACGACGGCTTTGGCGTCGGCCTTCGGGTTGTCTGCGACTGCAGGCGACAGCGTGCAGGCGAGCGCTGTCAAAAGGGCAAGAAATCGTTTCATCTTTATTTGGTTAGCTTGGTTACCGGGTAAAGATACGCAATTCGGAACGAATCCGCAAATATTTTTCTTTCGAAACGAAAATTATTGGTTTCGGAAAGCAAGTTTTGCCGGAGGGCTATTGCGCCGTCGTGTCGGTCGCAGCGGCTTCCGCCGCGGATTTTGCAGCAGTTTCCGCCGCGGATTCTGTTGCAGATTCCGTTGCGGAGAGGGCCGCCGGGTCTTGGTCGGCTCCGGCGATTTCGAGCGTGCGGGCCGAATGGCGTTTCTTGGTTTGCAGGCTCGCCGTTTTGCGCAGCCGCTCCCCGACGCGGACGATGTTGTCGTTGCCCGTGCAAAGCCGCTTGTGGGCATCCTCGTATGCGTCGCGGGCTTTGTCGAGCGCAGTGCCGACCCCTTCGAGCGACGAGGTGAAGGCCACCAGCTGTTCGTAGAGTTTCAGTCCGCAGGCGGCGATCTCCTTGGTGTTCTTGTCCTGATCGTTGTATTTCCAGAGGTCGGCCACCAGCTTGAGCAGGGCGAAGAGGTTCGTCGGCGAGGAGACGATGACTTTCCGGTCGTAGGCGTCCGCCCAGATCGCCGGATCGTTCTGCAGCGCGGCGAGGAATGCCGGTTCGTTGGGGACGAACATGATGACGAAGTCGGGCGAGTTGAGCCGCCGCTGGTACTCCTTGCGGCCCAGTTCGGCGACGTGCTGGCGCACCGAGGCCACGTGCGCCGCGAGGTGACGGCGGCGCTCCTCCTCGCTTTCGGCCGAGGTGTAGCCGACGAACGCCGTGAGCGAAACTTTCGAGTCGATGACGATGTCCTTCTTTTCGGGCAGGTGCAGCACTACGTCGGGGCGCAGGTTGCGGCCCTCCTCGTCCTTGATGTTGTACTGGGTCTGGTAATGTATGCCTTTGATGAGTGCCGAGCTGTCGAGGATCGTTTCGAGCAGCATCTCGCCCCAGTCGCCCTGCACCTTCGAGTTGCCTTTCAGCGCGTTGGTGAGGTTGGTCGTCTCGGCCGTGATGCGGCGGTTCAGCTCCATGAGGTTTTTCAGCTCGGCTTTCAGCTCGCCCCGCTGCGAGGTCTGCGTGGTGTAGATCTCTTCGACCCGCCTGCGGAAGTCGGTGATGTTGTCGCGGAAGGGTTTCAGCAGACTGTCGATCTGCTCCTGACTGGTTTGGCGGAAGCGCATAGAGTGTTCGCCCAGAATTTCGGTCGCGAGGTTTTTGAACTGCGCCCGGAAAGTCTCCTCCAGCTTTTCGCGCTCGGCCTTCTCGGCCGCTCGCTCTTCGGCGTTTTTCGCCCGCAGCGACGCGAGTTCCGTCTCGGACGAGGCCCGGAGCGCCGCCAGCTCCGCTTCGGTGCGGGTCCGCTGTTCGGTCAGCGCCTGTGCCTGCGCTTCGTACCGCTGGCGAAGCTCCCTTTCGGCCGACACGGCCTGCTCGGCCGCGGCCAGCCGGGCTTCGGCGGCCGAAAGACGGGCGGCGGCGTCGCGTTCGCGCGCTTCGGCGTCGGCGTTCGACGCGCCGAGACGGCGGGATTCCCGGTGCCAGAGCAGCAGGACGATGGCGAGGATGGCTGTCAGGCAGCAGGTTGTCAGTATGAAAAGCGAGGTCGGGGTCATGGCTTGTGCGGTAATCTATTCCATGCAAAAATAGCAATTTATTCCCGGAAAACGAGCCGTTCGGGGCGCTCGCGGAATATTTTGCTGCCGAGTGCGAATTTATTTGCCTGAAACAGCGTGTCGTTTGCCGATTTTTTATAGTTTTGTTCCTTAATCGGATTCATTTTAAATTTGAAGCATATGAAGAATTTCTTACGACCTTTGAAGCTGGCGTGCCTTGCGGCGGCGTCCATGCTGATTGTTTCCTGCGGCGGCAGCGCGGATTACCGCAGCATCCTGCCCGCAGACTCGTTTATGACCGTGTCGGTCAATCCCGCATCGCTGATGCGGAAGTGCGAAGCCGGCGATTTGGACCAGCATCCGCTTTATGTCCGGATCAAGGCAGAGCTGGACAAGGATCAGAACCTCTCCGCCGAGGAGAAGGAGTACCTGCTCGCCTTGCTGAAGAATCCGGGCGAGTCGGGTATCGACGTGAAAAAGGATTTCTTCTTCTTTGCGGCGATGGAAGGCACTGTCGATGCTCCCGTTATGCGGGGCGGTCTGCTGCTGCCGATCGGCGACAAGGCCAAATTCGACGCTCTGCTTGCGCGGATCAACGAAAAGAGCGGTGTCGCGCCCGAAACCAAGGGCGGCGTTTCGGTCATTGATCTGGGTAAAGAGGGCGATGCCGGCGTTTTGTGCGCCTACAACGACATCGCATTCATGGTCTATTTCGTGCAGAACGGCGCTGACGATCTGGCCGGCGGCGTGCGGAAGCTGTTCGCCCAGAAGAGCGGCGAGAGCCTGATGGGCGACAAGGCCGTTGCGGAGCAGCTCGCCCGGAAGAACGACATCAATATGGTGCTTTCGTACGGTGAGATACTTCCCATGATGAACAATCCGATGCTCAGCTCGATGCCGATGATGGATGCGCTGAAGGGGGCGACGATGGTCGGTTCGGTCAATTTCGAGAAGGGCCGGATCGTTACGGAGGCCGCCGTGTCGTACAAGGACAAGGAGAGCGAAGCCAAGATGATGGATTTCTACGCTTATGTCAAGCCCCAGACCGGAGCGCTGCTGCGCTATGTGCCGGCCGCTTCGATCGGCGCGATGTCGCTGGGACTCAACGGCGAAAAGCTCTATTCGATGCTCTCGGCGATGCCCGGTTACGGCATGCTGATGGCAAATCCGATGGTCAAGCAGGTGATGGAACCCTTCGACGGCGACTTCCTGCTTTCCTTCTCTGGCATGAGCGTCGACGGCAAATATCCCGTGGCGTCGATGCTGGCGCAGGTGAAAGACCCGGCCGTGCTGCAGACGATCGTCACCAACATGGCCGGCATGCCGGTTCAGCAGACCGCCGAGGGTGAATACACGTTGAACATGGGCGGCGTGACGATCCTGTTCGGCGTGAAGGGCGACGTGCTCTACTGCACGACCGACGCGGTCGTGAAGATGGCGCTCGACGGCGGCGAAATCGCGTCGATGGAGTCGATGGATAAGATTTTCAAAGGTCAGTCCTCGACCTTCTACCTCGATTTCGAGGGACTGAACGCGATGATCGCCCAACTGCTCGGCGGCAATGTCACTCCGCAGGCGGAAGCGGCGCTCTCCGTGCTCGGCATGTTCGACGACATGGAAGCCTATGGTACGATGAAGGGCGGCACGATGATCGTAAACATGGTGGACAAGGAGCAGAACTCGTTCAAGACCATTTGCGGCAAGACCGGCGAGCTGATTCGTCAGTACGTGCCGGAAGCGAATTTGTAATATCCGTGGAAACAGAGAAAAGCGGCCGTCCTCGAAGAACGGCCGCTTTTCCTGAAATAGATGATGTATGGAGTCGATTACTTTGCAGCAGGTGCTGCCTGACGCCTTTGCGGGCAATCCGGAGCCGCCGAAATCGGACTTGTGGCTGCATGACGTGACATTCCGCAAGGGGGAGTATTATCTGGTCGAAGCCGCTTCGGGAACAGGAAAGTCTTCGTTGTGCAGTTTTCTGTACGGGGCCAGAACCGACTATGCGGGCCGCATCCTGTTCGACGCTGCGGACTGCCGGACGCTTTCCGTAGCGCAGTGGGGCGAACTGCGCCGCCGGTCGCTGAGCATGCTCTTTCAGGACCTGCGTCTGTTCGGGGAGCTGACCGTGGCGGAGAATCTCGCGCTGAAGAACGAACTTACCCACTTTTTGACACCGGACCGGATCGAGCGCCTGCTCGAAACTGCGGGGATTGCCGACAAGCGGGATACTCCGGCCGGGAAGCTCTCGTTCGGGCAGCAGCAGCGCGTCGCATTCATCCGCTGTTTGTGCCAGCCCTTCGATTTCATCCTGCTCGACGAGCCGGTGAGCCATCTCGACGCCGCCAACGGGGAGGTGCTCTCGGCGTTGCTGCTGGAGGGCGCGCAGGCGCAGGGAGCGGGAGTGATCGTCACCTCGGTCGGCAGCCGGCTCCGGCTGCCGTACCATAAAATCTTTACGTTATGAGGTTGCTTTGGAAATTGCTGCGCTGTCATCTGAGCATGGCCCAGACCGTCGGATTCACCCTCGCCGGATTGGTGGGCATGGCGATCGTGCTGACGGCTTTGCAGGCATACCGCGACGTCCTGCCGGTTTTCGATCGGCCCGATTCGTTCATGCGGGGCGATTATCTGGTGCTGTCGAAGCAGGTCGGGGCGCTTCAGGCGATCGGACTGGGCAGCAGCGACTTTACGGCCGAAGAGCTGGCCGACCTGCGGGCGCAGTCCTTCGTGCGCGAAGCCGGGGCCTTCACGCCTGCCGATTACCGGATAAAGGGAACGGTCGGCATGGGCGGCGTGGAGCTTTCGACCTACCTGTTTTTCGAGTCGGTGCCCGACCGCTTCCTCGACGTCGGGGCCGAAAATTGGGATTACAAGGCCGGGGACAGGGACATCCCCATCATCATTCCGCGCAACTACCTGAACCTCTATAATTACGGATTTGCCCGGTCGCAGGGACTGCCGCAGATATCGGAAGGCATCTTCCGCCGGGTCTCACTCGGCATCGAGATTGCGGGTAACGGACATCGGGAGCAGTTCCGCGGGCGGATCGTCGGGTTGTCCAACCGTTTGAATACGATTCTGGTGCCCGATGCGTTCATCCGCTGGTCGAACGGGCGCTTCGGGAGCGGAGCCGCGAAACAGCCGGCGCGGATTATCGTCGAGACCGACCGTCCGGTCGATGCGGCCGTGACGGATTACCTCGCCCGCAAGGGCTATGAAGCCGAGGGGGACCGCCGGGACGACGGCAGGGCGGCCCGCTTCCTGCGGATCGCCGCGGGCGGCGTGGCCGGCGTGGGACTGGTGTTCAGCGCGATGTCGTTCTATATCCTGATGCTGAGTATCTTCCTGCTGTTGCAGAAGAACAGCGGCAAAATGGAGAACCTGCTCCTGCTGGGATATGCCCCCTCCCGTGTGGCGCGCCCCTACCAGCTGCTGACGCTCGGACTGAATCTGGGCGTGCTGTGCGTGGCTCTGCTGGCGGTGTGGCTGGTGCGTCTCTGCTATTTGCCCTCGCTGGCCGCCCTGCAGGAGGATTACCGGCCTGCGGGATTGGGGCTTACGGTTTTGTGCGGCGTTGCGCTTGCGCTTCTGCTTTCGTTGTTCAACGGGGCGGCGATCCGCCGGAAAATCAATAGCCTGAATCGGGTGAGGCGCTGAGGCGCGGCAGTCCGGGCGGTTTGTCCGGAAACGCATGGCCGCAGAGCCTGCCGAATTGTATATTCCGCGGCGCAATCCCGCTCCGGAGTGCGGGAATCTGCGAAAAATGACTATCTTTGTCTGTAGAACACGATATTAACCGAGCAATGAACAGAATAGTAGCACCTTCGATGCTGTCGGCCGATTTCGGCCACTTGGAGCGCGATACGCAGATGATCGACCGCAGTGCGGCCGAATGGGTCCATATAGACGTGATGGACGGCGTTTTCGTGCCGAATATCTCTTTCGGATTTCCCGTGCTGAAAGCCATTCGCAAGGCGACGGCGAAGTGTCTCGACGTGCATCTGATGATCGTCGAGCCGGAACGTTACGTGGCGCGCTTCGCCGAGGCGGGCGCCGACGTGGTGACGTTCCATTACGAAGCCACCTACAACTCCAAGGGATGTATCGAAATGATCCGCAACGCGGGTGCAAAGGTGGGGGTGTCGATCAAGCCGGCCACTTCGGTCGAGGTGTTGCGCGACATTCTGCCGCAGATCGATCTGGTGCTGATCATGAGCGTCGAACCCGGTTTCGGCGGGCAGGCGTTCATTCCCGCGTCGCTCGAAAAGATCGCGCAGCTGCGCGCATTGGCCGACGAGCTGGGGACGGAAACGATCATCGAGGTGGACGGCGGCATTTCGTCGCACAACGCGCACGAGGTTTTCGGAGCGGGCGCCGACGTGCTGGTGGCCGGCAACGCCGTGTTCGGGGCCGAGGACCCGCAGGCCGAGATCGTGAAGATGCTCAACGCCTGACGTGCCGTCCGGTCTCTTCGTCGAGTAGCAGCCGCAGATCGCTTAGCAGCGCTCCGTCGTCGAAGTATTCGCTTCCGTAGGTGAGGTTGAATGCGTAATCGAATCCGGCGGGATTGGCGCCCTGATTGTGCTGGATGATCGTTTCGGCCTTGTCGAGGGCCTTCACCCAGCGTGCCTCCGGCGTCTGGCAGGCTTCGTACTCTTCCCATATTTCCCGTATCGTGGCTCCCGCTTCCGGCGGGAGCAGTCGTGTCAGCCGCTCCATGGCCGCCAGTTCCGAGGCGGCTTTGACTCCGGGTGCGGTCTGCGCAATGGCCGGAACGTCGCCGTCGAAGGCTTCGCCCAGATCGTGAATCAGACACATCAGCACCACCCGTTGCATGTCCAGTTCGGGCCGCTCGCCGGTCAGCACGGCGGCCAGCAGCGCCAGCCGCCACGAGTGTTCGGCCGTGCTTTCGTGCCGTCCTTCCGAGGTGTAGGCGGTGCGCAGGACGTTTTTCAGCCGTTCGGCTTCGCGGATAAACTGCAGGTATCGGATCAATTTTTCCATGGCAGGACTTCGTTTCGGATTTCAAAGATAGCGAAAACCGGGAGACAGGGCCAATTCATTTTCGGGCTTCTCCGGGGAGTATCCTATCTTAGGACTTGCAAAGATAGCGATATGTCGGATTAAATCATTAACTTTGCGGTGATTTTACAGACACCATGATTTCGTTAGACAACCTTACTGTAAGCTACGGGGGCTGGACCCTCTTCGACAATATCTCATTTCTGATCAACCCGAAGGACCGCATCGGTCTGGTGGGCCGCAACGGTGCGGGAAAAACCACGCTGCTGCGCATCATCACGGGCGAACAGCAGCCCACGTCGGGTCATGTGACCCTGAACGGCGAATGTACGATCGGCTATCTGCCGCAGACGATGCGCGTGGCCGACACCACGACGCTGGCCGAAGAGACGGCCAAAGCCTTCGATGAGGTGCTGCGGCTGGAGGCGGAAATCGCCTCCCTGACGCGCGAGATCGCCGAACGCACCGATTACGAAAGCGCCGGATACGAACAGCTTCTGCATCGTCTGAACGACGCGCAGGACCACTACCATATCCTCGGAGGCGACACCCGCGAAGCCGACATCGAAAAGACGCTGCTGGGCCTCGGATTCAAGCGCACGGATTTCGGCCGCGCCACGAGCGAGTTTTCGGGCGGCTGGCGCATGCGTATCGAGCTGGCGAAACTGCTGCTGCGCCGTCCTTCGATCTTTCTGCTGGACGAGCCGACCAACCACCTCGACATCGAGTCGATCCAATGGCTGGAAGAGTACCTGAAAAACTACAACGGGGCGGTGCTGCTCATCTCGCACGACCGCGCTTTTCTGGATAACGTGACCAACCGCACGGTCGAGCTGTCGCTGGGCAAGGTTACCGACTACAAGGTCTCCTATTCGAAATACGTCGTGCTGCGCGCCGAGCGCCGGGCGCAGCAGATGGCCGCTTACGAGAATCAGCAGCGGATGATCGAAAAGACCGAAGAGTTCATCGAGAAGTTCCGCTATAAACCCACCAAGTCGAATCAGGTGCAGTCGCGCATCAAGCAGCTGGAGCGGCTGGAGCGGCTCGAAATCGAGGAGGAGGATCTTTCGACGCTCAACATCAAATTCCCGCCTGCGCCCCGTTCGGGACAGATCGTGGCCGAGATCAACGAGGCCGGCATGTCGTTCGGGACGAAGCATGTCTTCAGCGGTGCGAATTTCATCATCGAAAAGGGCGACAAGATCGCGCTGGTAGGGCGCAACGGCGAGGGCAAGACCACGCTGGCGCGCATGCTGATCGGCCAGCTGACGCCGACCGAGGGTTCGGTGCGGCTCGGCGCCAACGTCAATATCGGTTACTATGCGCAGAATCAGGACGATCTGATGGACGGCGAATTCACGGTGTACGATACGCTCGACCGGGTGGCGGTGGGGGATATCCGCACCCGCCTGCGCGATATTCTGGGAGCGTTCCTGTTCCGCGGCGAAGACATTGACAAGAAGGTCAAGGTCCTGTCGGGCGGCGAGCGGGCGCGTCTGGCGATGGCCCGCATGATGCTCGAACCGCGCAACCTGCTGATTCTCGACGAGCCGACGAACCATATGGACATGCGTTCGAAGGACATCCTGAAGAACGCCATCATGAAGTACGACGGCACGGTCGTGGTCGTTTCGCACGACCGTGAATTTCTGGACGGCATGGTGCAGAAGGTCTACGAGTTCCGCGACGGCGGGGTGAAGGAGTACCTCGGCGGCATCTATTACTTCCTTGAAAAGCGCAAGCTGGAATCCCTGCAGGAGATCGAACGCCGCGACGCTCCGGCAAAACCGATGGCGAATCCCGCGGCGAAATCCGCCGCGCAGCCCGCTGCGAACAGGGACGCCGCGGCGTCGGGGAAACTGACCTACGAGCAGCGCAAGGAGCAGGAGAAGCAGCTCCGCAAACTGCGCCGGGCGGTCGAGACGGTCGAAGCGGAGCTGGCCGAAATCGAGAAGCAGATCGCGGCGTACGATGCGAAATTCGCCGCCGCGACCGAATACAACGAAGCCGATTACAAGGCTTACAACGACCTGAAAGCCCGCTACGACCACCAGATGCACGAGTGGGAGAAGACGTCGTACGAACTTGAAATAGTCGAAGAGCAGGGATAGCCTGCTCGGCCGCGTTTCCGGTATTCGGGATAAGCGATTGAAAAACAGTAAATCATACGGATATGGACAATATCATTTTCGGGATACGTCCCGTGGCCGAAGCGATCGAGGCCGGAAAACAGATCGAAAAGCTCTACATCCGCAAGGGCGCCGAGGGGCAGTTGATGTCGGAGCTGAGAGACCTCTGCTTCCGGCATAAGGTGCGTGTGCAGGAGGTGCCGGTCGAGAAACTCAACCGCCTGACGCGTGGCAACCATCAGGGTGTCGTGGCGCAGATCTCGGCCATCGAATATGTCGGGCTGGCCGATATTCTGGAGCGCGTGCCCGAAGACGAAACGCCGCTGGTGGTGATTTTCGACGGGGTGACCGACGTCCGCAACTTCGGAGCCATCGCCCGCTCGGCCGAGTGCGCCGGGGCGCACGGGCTGATTACGCCGCTGAAGAATTCGGCGCCGGTGAACGCCGAGGCGATCCGCTCGTCGGCGGGGGCGCTGACGGCGATTCCGGTTTGCCGCGTGGGTTCGATCCGCAATACGGTCAAACTGCTGCAGACCGAGGGATTCCAGATCGTCGCTGCGACCGAGAAGAGCCGCAAACTGCTTTACGACGCCGATTTCCGCAAGCCGACGGCTTTGGTGATGGGCGCCGAGGATACGGGCATCTCGAAAGAGGTGCTGAAACTCTGCGACGAGCAGCTGGCGATTCCGCTGATCGGACATATCGAGTCGCTGAACGTCTCGGCGGCGGCCGCCGTGATGCTGTTCGAAGCGGTGCGCCAGCGAATCGCCGAATAATTCATCGAACCGTATAATTGACCGAAGACCATGAAAGCGAAACTGGAACGTTACCTGCGCTGGCTCCGCGAGGGGTTTCTGCAGATGCTGCGCCTGCATCCCGTCGAGAGTGCGCTTACTGTATACGCCTGCGCCGGATGCCTGCTCACCTATGAGTTGGATTGGGACCACTCCCTTCCGAAACTGGCCCTCGCGGCGTTGTTTTTCGCCGTCGCGCTGGTCGTCAATAACCTTGCGGGCCGCGGCCCGTGGCGGCGCGTCTACTGGGTAAGCTGGACGCCGATCGTCCCGCTGTCGCTCTGGGGAGGACTCGAAGCGTGGATAGTCTCGGAGCCGGCTTTCCTGACCTTCGGCATACTGGTCCCGCTGGCGCTGCTGATGTGCCGCCGCGCCGTGCACAACGAACGTTTCGTCTGCGACGCGCTTTTGTGGCTGCGGTCGGGCGTGCTGGCGGTGTTTTTCGCCAATGTCGCCCTCGGACTGTTCGGGGCGATTCTCTTCTCCACGACCTATATCTTCGGGCTGGAGGGGGCGTGGATCGACCATGTGTGGACCTATGCGCTGATCATTTTCGAGACCTTCGCCGTGCCGGTACTCTTCCTGATGATGGCGGACCGCTGGCGGGAAGCCGGGTACGAGAGCAACCGCATTCTCGAAATCTTGCTCAACTACATCGTCGCTCCGGCGCTGCTGATCTATACGGCCATTCTCTACCTCTACATGGCCAAAATCCTCGTTACGTGGTCGCTGCCCGAAGGGGGCGTCGCCTATCTCGTGTTCGGATTCACGCTTTTCGCGCTGGCCGTGAAGGCGCTGCAGTTCCTGATGCGGAAGCGGCTTTACGACTGGTTTTTCGACCGGTTCAGCCTGATCTCGCTGCCGACGCAGCTTCTGTTCTGGGTCGGTGCGATTCGCCGTACGAGCGAATACGGGCTTACCTCGCCGCGTATCTACCTGCTTGTCTGCGGCGGTCTGATGACTCTTTGCGTGGTGCTGTTCCTCTTCCGGCGCGCGGGACGCTATATGTATGTCTGCCTGACGGCTTTCGCGGTCTTCGCGGCGTTCGCTTACGTGCCGTCGCTCGAACCCGAACGGCTGGCCGTGCGCTCGCAGGTCGGCCGCGCCGTCCGCATCGCCGAATCCCTCGGACGGCTCGGCGACGACGGGCGTTTGATCCTGACCCCCGTGCCGCCGGCTGACAGCGTATATCGGGAGGCCTATCACGGACTTTATGAATCGCTGAAGTTCGTCGAGAGGCGCGATACTGCGGTCTTTGCCCGGTTCGGGACCGAACTTGACGAGTTTGCCGCAATATTCCCGGAGCGGATGCGCAGCTACGTGAGGTGGGGTTACGATTACTGCAATTCATATTGCGTCAATAATATCATCGAGCTGGAAGCGCCTGTCAATGCCCGGTTCGAGGTAAATGCCGAATATCCGCATTACTATATGAATCTCCGGGGCTGGAGTGACAGCAGCTATCATTTCGGTGGCGATACGCTCCGGCTGTTTCTGGGCGAGGAGCGTGCCGTGCACCGGATTCCCTGCCGGGAACTGCTCGAACGCCAGCTGAAAGAGAGCGGATTCGAACCCTCCGAAGGGTGCGAGCCGACGTCCGATCAGCTGCTGCGGCTGCTGGACTACCGCGACGACCGTTGCCGGATTCTGTTCGAGAATATCAGGTTGGAACGTACGGATTCGGCCGTTGTGATACAGGGCATGTCGATCAACGCAGTGCTGATGCGATGATTTCGACCGTGACGCATCCCCGGCTGGGCGAGGTGACTCTTTCCCGGACGCGGCGCGCACGCCGTATCTCGATCAGCGTGCGCGGTACGGGGGCCGTGCGGGTCTCTTTTCCGTACGGCGTTTCGGTCCGCAGGGCCATGGAGTTCCTCGACCTGAAGGCCGACTGGGTCGAGCAGGCCCGCGTGCGTATGGCGGCACGGATGCCTGCGGAACCCCCGCTTCAGCCCGCCGAGGCCAAAGCCCGCATCGAAGAGCTGCGCCGGGCCGCCAAAGCCGATCTCCCGGCGCGTATCGAGCGGCTGTCGCAGCTGACGGGGCTGAAATACGCCAAGCTCACGATTCGGGCTTCGCGTACCAAGTGGGGGAGTTGTTCGGGGCGTAATACCATTTCGCTGAGCCTTTTTCTGATGACCCTGCCCGAACACCTGCGCGATTACGTGATCGTCCACGAACTCTGCCATACCGTCCACCACAACCATTCGCCGCGTTTCCATGCGCTCGTGGACCGCATGGTCGGGGGCAATGAAAAAGCCCTTAACCGTGAGTTAAGGGCTTTCGCAATCCGTTGAGCCTTGGCAGTCCTATTTCTGTCCGAGTATCTCCTTTTCACCCTTGTAGGTGAATGCCATGAATACGATCGAGAGGAAGCAGGCCGCGATGAGCAGGATAAACGTCCAGTCCCAGCCTGCGGCTTCGGCCACGGAGCCGATCACGATATTGGCCAGAATGGCCGTGCCGAGGAAGTAACCGAAGAATCCGGTCAGTCCGGCGGCCGTTCCCGCCGCGTTTTTCGGAGCGAGGTCGAGCGCCTGCACGCCGATGAGCATTACCGGACCGTAGATGAAAAATCCGATGGCGATCAGCGACATGGTAACGATGAAATAGTTCGACGAGAACTGCCAGTAGAGGAAGATGAATACCGCGACGATCGCCATGAAGAGGATCGTGGGAACGGCGCGCCGTCCGTGGAACACCTTGTCGCTCAGCCAGCCGCAGATCAGCGTGCCGGGAATGGCGGCGAACTCGTAGGCGAAGTAGGCCCAGCCGGCCTGCTTGATGTCGTAACCCTGCGCGTCGCGGAGGTAGGTCGGGGCCCAGTCGAGACATCCGTAGCGTACCATGTAGACGAAAGCGTTGGCGATGGCGATGAACCACAGCAGTTTGTTGTTCAGGACGTATTTGAAGAAGATTTCGCGGGTCGTGAGCACTTCCTCCTGCTTGGCGCTGTAATTTTTCGGGTAGTCGTTGCGCCATTTCTCCACCGAGGGAAGGCTGCACGACTGCGGCGTGTCGCGGATGAGCACGTAGGCGAGGATGGCGATGAAGATCGCGACGACCGCCGGGAAAAGATAGGTTCCTATCAGGAAATAGAGTTCCGTGTGGCTGCCGCAGAACCATGAGCCGAACCAGATGGCGCCGTAGACGGCCATCGGGCCGACCAAAGCCCCGCCCACGTTGTGGGCGCAGTTCCAGATCGACATCTTCGTGCCGCGCTCCTTGATCGAGAACCAGTGGGTCATGACGCGGCCGCACGGAGGCCAGCCCATTCCGTTGAACCAGCCCACGAGGAAGTTCAGGACCGCCATGATGAAGATGGCCAGCCGCTTGTGTTCCGGGCCGAGCAGCGTAACCGGAACGATCATGAACATCATCGACAGGGCGGCCAGCACCAGTCCCAGCGGCAGAAATACGCGCGCGTTGCTGCGGTCGGAGACACTTCCCATCAGGAATTTGGACAGGGCGTAGGCCACGGCGTTCATCGCCAGCACGATGCTCAGTTCGCTCTGGTCGAAGCCGAGCAGGGCGAGCTCCGGGATCGCCATCGAGAAATTTTTCCGGACGATGTAGAATCCGGCGTACCCGATGAAGATGCCGAGAAACACCTGCAGACGCATGCGTTTGTATTTCGCATCGACCTTGTCGGCCTCCATTTCCGGTTTATAGGCAGGGGGTTGAAGAATTTTCCACATAATTGACGTGGGGCTCGACGCAGGAACCCGATTGAGTTGAAGTTGGTATTGGTTCATTCATGGCGACGTGCGTCCCTGCGTCGGACCCGCGTCGGGGCGTTCGGCTACACCCGTCATTTTCCAAATCCTCCCGAATCCCTCCTCGCGGAGAGGAGAAATTCGGGATTCTTCGGATTTGTTCCCTATAAAAGTTGTTTCGTTCGTTCGGTCTAAGCCTCGGCTTCTCCTGCAAAGATATAAGTTTTCGCCAATTCCGTGAAATCTTTTACCTGCCCGTCGATCCATGCCTGATCGCGTCCGAGTTCCTTGGCCATGAGCTGCGCCACCTTCGGGGCCGCGGCCATCGCTTCGCGGGCGTCGACGAAGAGCAGGCGTACGCGGCGCGAAAGCACGTCTTCGACCGTCATGGCCATCTCTTCGCGCACGGCCCAGAGTACTTCGGCGTAGGTGTAGCCGTACTTCGGCGAGAGTTTTTCGCCCAATTCGGGCTGCTGCTTGATAAGCTCCAGAATCTTCGGCTCGTCGCTGCCGTATACGTACATGTGGTCCGTCAGATCGGGATTCTTGCGGTAACCGTGGATGTGCAGTTTCTTGGTGACGCACTTGCGGGCCGGAAGTTTCGCGACTTCGATCGCCTTGTCCACCGTGTCCTCGGCCATCAGACGGTACGAGGTCCACTTGCCGCCCGTGATCGTAACCAGACCGTTGTCCGATACGATGATCTTGTGGCTGCGCGAAATCTCCTTCGTGTTCTTGCCCTCCTTCTTGGGCGCCGCCAGCGGACGCTGGCCCGCGAAGACCGAAAGGATATCCTTGTAGGTCGGAGCAGGGTTCATGTAGAGTCCCGCCGTGCCGAGGATGAAGTCGATCTCCTCCTTGAGCGGGCGCGGGTCTTCCTCTGCCTTGGGACGCACGATGTCCGTGGTGCCGACGACGACTTTGTCGTGCCAAGGCACGGCGAACAGCACGCGGCCGTCCGAGGTCTTGGGAACCATGATTGCGTAGTCGCTCTGCAGGAACTTCATGTCGAGCACGATATGCACGCCCTGACTCGGCGTCACCATTCTGCGGTGTGTCGGGCTGTCCATGTGCATGATGTCGTCCACGAAGCAGCCGGCGGCGTTTACGACGCTGCGCGCTTTGAGCGTGTGCTCCTCGCCGGTGAGGTTGTCCACGAACTTCACGCCTGCGGCGCGGCCCGCCGCGTCATGCACGATGCCCGTGACGGTAGCCTGATTGACGACCGTGCCGCCGTTTTCGACGCAGGTCTGCGCGAGGTTCACGGCCATACGCGAGTCGTCGAACTGTCCGTCGTGGTACACCACGCCGCCTTTCAGTCCCTTCTCGACCGAAGTCGGGATGTATTTCATTACCTTTTTCGCCGAAATGTATTTCGAACGTCCGTAGCCGAAACCGAACGAAAGCATGTCGTAGAAGGTCAGACCGCAGAAATAAAGAAAATTATCCCAATACCTGTAGTTCGAGATCACGAAGGCTTGGTCTTTCACCAGATGGGGGGCGTTCGCCTTCATGCGGCCGCGTTCGCGCAGCGCTTCGAGCACCAGCATGACGTCGCCCTTCTGCAGGTAGCGGACGCCGCCGTGTACGAGCTTGGTACTGCGGCTCGAAGTGCATTTCGCAAAGTCGGTTTTTTCGAGCAGCGCCACGCTCATGCCGCGCGTCGCGGCATCGACGGCGACGCCGAGACCCGTTGCGCCTCCGCCGACCACGACGATATCCCAAACTTTGTCTTTTTCGGATAGTTTTTTGATTTGTGCAAGTCTTTCCATAGTTAGTGAATTTCGTTTCGCAACAAAATTACATATGATTTTTTGTATTTCAAAATAAAATATGTTTTATTTCATAATATTCCGTTTCGATATGCTTCCTTTGCGCAAGAATGGTTATTTCTTCTGCCCGTTCCGGCGGATTTCGAATTATTTTTCTTATCTTGCATTACGAAACGATTAAACTTTACTCACATGAACAAATCCGGCGAAGAGACTATTTTGAGCCTTCCGGAACGTCATAACCGGATTCTTGCGCTGCTTCAGCAGAACGGCTCCATCTCCGTGGCCCAACTGGCCGAACTGTTCAAGGTCTCGGAGGTCACCATCCGCAAAGACCTCTCCTATCTCGAACAACAGAAAAAATTGTACCGAACTCACGGCAGTGCGATTCTGATCAGTCCCTATATCAGCGACCGCCATGTCAATGAGAAGGAAAAAAAGAACGTCGCGGAGAAGCGGGCCATCGGCGCCAAGGCCGCCAGCCTGATCGCGCAGGACGATTCGATCATCATCGCGTCGGGAACCACCATGGCGTTTCTGGCGCGCGAAATAAAGCCCGTAGGTCACCTGACCGTCATTACGGCGGCGGTGCCCGTCACTTCGATCCTTTCGCAGGACGCCAACATCGACGTGATTCAGCTCGGCGGCATCACCCGCAGCAGTTCGGTGTCGGTCGTAGGGCCTTTCGCCGAGCAGATGCTCCGCCACTTCAATTGCAGCAAGCTGTTCGTGGGCGTGGACGGCATCGATCTGGAATTCGGCCTTACGACGACCAACATGCTCGAAGCGACGCTGAACGGAGCGATGATGAACGCCGCCCAGAAAGTGATCGTGCTGGCCGACAGTTCGAAGTTCGGCCGTCGCGGCTTCAGCAAGATCTGCGATCTGGAGGCCGTAGATCGCATCATCACCGACAGCGGCATTCAGCCCCTTTACCTCGAACGGCTCCGCGAGCGCGGAATCGAGGTGATCGTGGTCGATGCGTGACGCGGTTTTGGCGGGTTTATTCCGCCCGATAGGGGACCTGCCCAAAACTAAGAGCGGCCGTGATTTCACGGCCGCTCTTAGTTTAGTATTGTAGCTGTTATTTCAGCAGCGCCTGCAGGCGTTCGGGGTAGTCCGTGGTGATATAATCCACACCGAGGTCGATGAAGTAACGCATATCCTCTTCCGTGTCCACGGTCCAAACATTGACTTCGAGCCCTTCTTTGTGCGCTTGTTCCACCCATTTGGGATTTTTGCGGAGCACGTTCATCGAGTAGTCGATACCCGTCAGACCGAGTTTCTTGATGCTGCGGGGCGCCAGATCGCCGTTGAGGTAGAAGATGCGTCCGTCGGGCAGCAGTTTCTTGAACGCGAGGCAAGCGTTGATCGAGAAGGCGATGATGTCCGTGCGGTCGAGCAGGTTGTATTTGCGCAGGGCCTTGACGATCTTTTCGGCTGCGAGATCCTCGCGCTTGAGGTCCGAAAGCGACTTCATTTCGAGGATCAGGCGCGTATCGGGCTTGGCGGCTACCAAACGCAGGTAGGCGTCGAGCGTCGGAATGTTTTCGCCGTTGGGTAGCACGATCGAGGTGATCTCCTTGAGCGTCGATTTCTCCATGTTGATGTCGGTGCCCTTGTAGACGCGGTCGTGGTTGACGATCAGCTTGTCGTCGGCCGTGAGCCATACGTCGATTTCCGAGCCGAAAACGCCGACCGAATCGGCTTTCGTGAACGAAGCCAGTGAGTTCTGGGCCGAATTGGGGGCGGTCCAATAGCCGCGGTGCGAAATTACTTTGGGCTGAGCGGCGACCGCGGCGCTTCCCGTGAGGAGCATGGCGGCTGCGAGGATGAGTTTTTTCGTCATATCGTTTGAAATGTTGGTTGAGTGCTTATAAAACGAAACTTTCACAAAGTTAGAAAACATTTCCGGAATAACAAGCTGAAAGCCCTGCAAAGCGTAATTTTTCGTAATGATCGGCCGCTTTGGTCTCTTTCGGTGCATTTTGAAACGAAACTTAAAATGACGAATAGATGGATTTTTCGGCCGGAAAATGCTGGAAATTCAGGATTTTTTTCTATCTTCGTATGATGCAGAGACGATTTATTAACTTAAAAACTTCAATAACCAATGAAAGAAAAAGTCAGTAAGAAGTTCGGAGAGCTTTACGGCTCCGGAGCTATCCTCTTCGCTTCGCCGGGTCGTATCAACCTGATCGGCGAGCACACGGATTACAACGGGGGCTTCGTTTTCCCCGGCGCCGTCGATAAGGGTATCGTCGCGGCCATCAAGATCAACGGCACGGACAAGGTGCGCGCCTATGCGCTGGACCTCGGCGAAAGTGCAGAGTTCGGACTGAACGAGGCGGACAAACCCGCCCAGAGCTGGGCCTGCTACATCTTCGGCGTCTGCCGCGAGATTCAGAAGCGCGGCGGCAAGATCGGCGGCTTCGACACGGTATTCGCGGGCGACGTTCCGCTGGGCGCCGGCATGTCTTCGTCGGCGGCGCTCGAATCGACTTACGCTTTTGCGCTGAACGATCTCTACAGCTGCGGGATCGACAAATTCGAGCTGGCGAAGATCGGCCAGTCCACCGAACACAACTACTGCGGCGTGAACTGCGGCATCATGGACCAATTCGCTTCGGTGTTCGGCAAGAAGGGCAACTTGATCCGTCTGGACTGCCGCTCGCTGGAATATGCCTATTTCCCGTTCGATCCGAAAGGCTACAAACTCGTCCTGCTCGATTCGCGCGTGAAGCATGAGCTGGTGGGGTCGCCCTACAACGACCGCCGCGCGTCGTGCGAGCGCGTCGCCAAGATGCTCGGACAGGAGTTCCTGCGCGGAGCTACGATGGAGCAGCTCGACGCCATTAAGGATAAGATTTCCGAGGAGGATTACAAGCGCGCCCGCTATGTGATCGGCGAGGAGAAGCGCGTGCTCGACGTTTGCGAAGCGCTCGAAAAGGGCGATTACGAAACCGTCGGCAAACGCATGTACGAAACCCACTGGGGCATGTCGAAGGACTACGAGGTATCGTGCGAGGAGCTGGACTTCTTGGCGGAGGTCGCCGAGGCGTGCGGCGTCACGGGTTCGCGTATCATGGGCGGCGGCTTCGGTGGCTGCACGATCAATCTTGTGAAAGACGGGCTTTACGACAACTTCATCGCTACGGCCAAAGAGAAGTTCAACGCCAAGTACGGCCATGAACCCAAAGTCTATGAGGTGGTGATCTCCGACGGCTCGCGCCGGTTGGAGTAACTCCCCGAAACCTATCAAGCAAAGGCCCCATCCGAAGATGGGGCCTTTTTATGTCGGTACGATCGTTTTATTCGGGCAGCAGGGACTGCGTGGTCAGCGGATGCTGGATATAAATGGGGTTGGTCAGGGCGATCATGCTGCCGTCCTCGGCGCGGAGTTCGGCCCGGACCCAGAGCGAACGCTCTGGAATGGAGACGACGACGGTGCCCGGCGCGATCGAAGTGTCGGAGAACCATCCCTGCTGGTCCGTCATCCGCAGCCGGCCGGCGGTGTTGCTCCGGAACTCGGCCTGCATCTCGCCGCTGCGGAGCAGGGTTTCGCCGATATCGGCATGCTGTACGGGCGTCGCCGAATTGCGGACCTGCATGCCGATCTCGACCGAGGTGTCCCGCGCCACGTAGCTGCGGCCTACGGCGATCGCGTCGATGACCGCCTCGGCGGAAAGCGCTTCGGCGCGGACGACCGTGTGGGGCGATGCGATGTTGCCGCCGCGGTGGAAGTCGGTCGAAGCGACGGCGAATTTGCGGTTGCCGCCCACGAGCAGGGTATGCCATAATTCTACGGCCCGTTCGTTGGCGGGACTCCATGCGCTGTTCCAGACTTCGATGCCGTCCATCGGGGTCACGTCGTACAGAAAGTCGAGGTTGTAGGGGTGGTTGGCGACCAGCAGCCGTCCGGCCTTTCTGGCTTTGGCCACGGCCTTGCGGTAGCGGAGCGTGTCGTTGTGGTGAATCCGGAAGTCGATCCATGCGTGCGGGTCGAGACCGAAGATGTTCCAGTGTCCCTGCCCGTAGGTGACTTCCACGCCGTTGATCACGAGGAATTCCGGGTCCTGAACTTCGCCCCAGTGCAGGAGGGCCGAGGTGGTGTTGTGGTCGGTCGAAACGATGCCGTCGAGTCCCGAAGCCTTGCCGAGCGCGATGACTTCGGCCGGCGTCAGCCGTCCGTCCGAGTGGACCGTATGTACGTGGGGTGCGATGCGGTACCAGCCGGGTTTGTCGTTCAATTGCGGAGCTGCGTACGACGGTGCGGGGAGTTTTTTTGTCCGCGGACCTTCCATAAGAGTGATTTTCAGCGTCCAGTCGGTGGTGCGCCCTGCCGTCGTGGGCATTTGGATGACGGTCCACCGGCCCGGATTGATCCGTCCGGCGAGATAGCCGGGCGTGGCCTCCGTTTCGCCGATTTCGAAACTGCGGCGTGCGCCTCCCGACCAGCCGCGGAATCCCGGACCTTCGAATCCGGCTCCCCGCTCGTCGAAGATGCCGAGGTCCAGATTGCCCGGACGCGCTTCGCCCGAACCGAGATGCTGGGTTACGCTGATCTTTACGATGCCTTCGGGTACGGTGAACGAGGTGTAGACCGGAACATAGTATTGTTCGGGAGTAGCCTTGCCTGAGAAGGTGAGTTCATGGGTTTTGGGTGCTTTGCCTGCGCCGAATGCGGCCGTGTGCGGCGTCAGCAGGCCCGATATTGCCAGCAGGAGCGATGAAATCCGGATGCGGGTGTTTGTCATGGGTGGAGCGTTTATGGGACGGATTGTATTGCGATCGTTTATTCGAGGATTTTTTGCAGCAGAATTTCATCGCCGTAGCCGTCCGGCCGCCATAGCCAGTCGCGTTTGACGCCGATTTCTGCGAATCCCGCTTTGGCGAAGAGTCTCCGGCTGGGGGCGTTGTCGGAACCGACGTTGCACCAGAGCTGGTGCAGGTTCAGCACCTCGCGGGCGTAACGGCATGCCGTCTCCACGGCGTCCGACGCATAGCCTTTGCCGCGCAGCGCGTCGTCGTGGATCAGGATTCCGATGCCTGCCCGGCGGTTGATCGGGTCCAGCTCGAAAAAGTCGAGCGTCCCGACGGGTATGCCGCCGAGGGTTTCGATGACGAGCCGCTGCTGGCGGGTCTGAAATATGTCGAACTGCTGTTCCTGAATGAACCGTTCGAGCGTGTGGCGCGAAAAGGGGGCCAGCGTGCCGCTGACGCTCCATACCGCCGTGTCGTTCTCCCAAGCGTACATCAGGTCGATGTCGCCCGGTTCCAAGGCTCTTAGCCGCGTTGTCCGGCCTTCGAGGTTCATCAGATGCCGATGATCTTGTTGCGGATAAGCATCGCCACGCCCCAAGCGTTGGCATTCTCGGTCATCTTCGATACGCGGAATTTGGTATCCTTGTAGACGAGGTTGAGCGAGTATTTGTTGGTCGCCGATTTGAGGGGCAGCATGATATAGTCGCCGGCCGCGGCCATGTTGCCGCCGACGATGACCGTTTCGGGATTGAACGTGTTGATGAGGAAGGCGACGGCCTTGCCGACCTTTTCGCCCGCCTCCTCGATCAGTTCGATCGAAAGGTTGTCGTCGTTCTTCGCTGCGGCGATGATATCGTCGATATGGATGCTCTTCTGCTTGTCGTACTTCTCCTTGAGGATCGTGTTCACGCCCCTTTCGATCAGGTGGCTCATCTTGTCCTCGATGGCGATGCCCGAAACCTCGGTTTCGAGACAGCCTTTTTTGCCGCACGAGCAGATGATTTCGTTGTCGAAGAACGGGATATGGCCGAACTCGCCTGCAAAGCCGCTTTTGCCGTAGTACAGCTGTCCGTCCACGACGATGCCGATGGCCACGCCGCGGCCCATGTGGAGGTAGAGCACGTTGCTCTCGTCCTTCGACTTGCCGCAGGTATATTCCGCGTAGCAGCGGGCGCGGGTGTCGTTTTCGAGCAGCACGCGGATGCCCACGCGCTCTTCGAGCAGGTCGCGCAGCGACTGTTCGCTGGTGGTGAAGTATTTGTAGCTGCGGCCCGTGTCGGGATTCACGCGGCCCGTCATGCAGACGCCGAGTCCCAGAATCTTGCCGCGGTCGATGCCGCAGGTGGCGATGAAGTTTTCGATGTTGGTGCAGATGCGTTCGATGCACTGCGGCCGGTCGAGCAGTTCGAACGTGTAGTCGTACTCCTCCTTGATGATGTTGTTCTGCAGGTCGGTGATCAGGAACGTCATGTTGTCGCGTCCGACGTTCACGCCCGCGAAATAGATAGCCGAGTTGGCGAGACCGAAGATGTTGGGACGGCGTCCGCCGGGGGTCTCTACCTTACCCAGATCCGTGACGATGTTCTCATCGACCAGCTCCTGCACGAGTTTCGTGATTGTCGGCACGCTGATATGCAGCTCTTTGGTCAGCTCCGAAAGCGTGCATTCGCCGTTCACCGCCATGTGGGCGATGATGTTGCGCTTGATGATACTGTTCTTGTGTGAAATACCCTTCAGGGTATCGTCTTCGTGTTTGTTGAAAAATTCGGTGAGTGATGTCATCCGTGCTATCCCATTTTTAACTAAACCTTTGCAAATATAATAAGTATATTTAAAAAACGCAACATGTTTTTAATAAAATTTAATAAATTTTGTTTCAAAAGTTTTTAAACGAAAAGGAACGGTCTGACAATCAGACCGTTCCTTTTGCCGTTGCGCCTTTTTATTTTATAGCGTCGATTTCGATTCGACCGTTGCTTCGGGGTTTACTTTCTTGATAAGCCCCTGAAGTACAGTGCCGGGGCCGAGTTCGGTGAACTCCGTCACGCCGTCGGCGAGCATGTTCTTCACGATGTAGGTCCAGCGTACCGGAGCCGTCAGCTGTGCGATCAGGTTCGCCTTGATCTGAGCGGGATCGGTATAGGGTTTTGCGTCCACGTTCTGGTATACAGGGCAGACGGGTGCTTGGAACGGCGCTTCGTTGATCGCCTTCTCCAGCTCCTGCTTGGCAGGCTCCATCAGCGGCGAGTGGAACGCTCCGCCCACGGGCAGACGCAGTGCGCGGCGGGCGCCTGCGGCTTTGGCTTTCTCGCAGGCGGCTTCAACAGCCTCTACGGCGCCTGAGATGACGAGCTGTCCGGGGCAGTTGTAGTTGGCGGCCACGACCACGCCGTCGATCGACGCGCAGATATCCTCGACGGTCTTGTCGTCCAGACCGAGGATGGCGGCCATCGTGCCGGGCTGTGCCTCGCAGGCGGCCTGCATGGCCAGAGCACGTTTCGATACGAGTTTCAGGCCGTCTTCGAACGAGAGCGCTCCGGCGACGACCAGCGCCGAGAATTCGCCCAGCGAGTGTCCTGCGGCCGCATCGGGTTTCACGCCGAGCGCCTTGGCCATGATTACCGAGTGGAGGAATACGGCAGGCTGCGTTACCTTCGTCTGCTTCAGCTCCTCGTCCGTACCTGCGAACATGATGTCCGTGATGCGGAAACCGAGAATCTCGTTGGCTTTCTCGAACAGCTCCTTCGCTTCGGGTACGTTGTCGTAAAGGTCTTTGCCCATACCGACTGCTTGGGCACCCTGACCCGGAAATACGTATGCGTGTTTCATAATCTTTGCTTAAATTTTTTGTTAGCGACGGCAAAGATACGAATTTATTTCCTAACTTTGCACCGCAATGGTTCACAAAGGGCCGGGCAAGGCCCCATGTGATTAAATGGGAATGCCGTGTAAATCGGCAGCAGTTCCCGCTGCTGTAAGTTCCGTCAATTGCCGCACACTCTTTAGCCACTGGCTCCGGCCGGGAAGGCGTTGCGGCAGGAACGAGCCAGAAGACCTGCCTTGCGTCTCCCGGTGGGAGAATTCTCGATTTTCGGACAGGCTCTGCGGAGAACGGAGCGCTTCGGACGGTGGCACTGGGTGTCGGACGTTTGTTGTGAAGGCGGCATATATAATAGGTATGCGCCGGGCTGTGTAAAACGGGGATTCGATTCCGGGAGTTCGGGACCGGATTTTTTTATTTTATACAGATAACTTAAACAAACGAAAGATGAAAAAACTTTTACTGATCGCTTTTGCGGCGCTTGCGTTCGCGGCCTGCTCGGACGATGACAAGACGCCGACCCCCCCCCATGTTGAAACAATAACTTTCAGTGATGCCGAACTTGGTGCTGACGGATACTTGTGGGGTAAGACGCTGGCTTCTGATGAGGATGGCTCGTTGGAGTTCGAAGGGGTTATTTATAAAGAAGGCAAGGCTTCCTTCCTGTCTTATTTTTCAGATTTCGGCGGCGTATGGGATACTTGGTGCAAGTTTGCCATATCCGGCTGCCATGATAAGGTGACCGAGGGGACAGATAATCAATTTAGTGTTTATACGACAGTCGATGACGGTCAGAATAAATTTGCCGTTGCATACGATATGAAGGGAATGGGCCCCGGATATACATTTAATCCTGCAGTTGAGTTTTCGACGCCTGTTTCTCCTGTTTCGGTTCGTGTTGCCAATAATACGTGGACCTATCTCTACCTTAAGGGTGATTATAGTGATTACAGCGTGTCGATTATTGGCTTCGACGGTGAAACCCAGACCGGAAAAGTTGATGTCCCCCTTGCTGCGAATAACAAAATCGTTGCAGATTGGAATACCGTGGGACTGGATAAATTGGGAGTGGTGACAAAAATAATTTTTTCTGTCGAGTGTAGTGACGAGAGGGCTCCGACGTATTTCTGTATCGATGATCTTGTTTATTCGGAATAATTTTTATTTATAGAATCGTGATGAAAAATTTAGTTTGGATTTTTATAGCTGCTTGCATTTTTGCCGCCTGCTCGGACGATGATGGCCCCAAGACGCCGCCCGTCGAGTACGATGTGATCTCTTTCGAACCCGCGGAGGGGATGCTCGATTTCAAAGGCAACGCCGCTGCGCCCCGGACCGTGACGATTGTCGGAGAATGGGCCGGCGGTTCCTTCAACGATGTGTTGTGCGGCAGGGAATATATGAACGAAGAGGATGCCAACGGTAATTTTTTCGACGGACTCCTCTTCACGACTGCTGACCGAAAGATCGGTTTCGGCTCCTATTTTTGCGACATGTCGAAAAACCAATTCGGAGCCTATGACACTTGGGGCGGTTTTGCGCTTTCGAAGAACTATTCGCAGACTCCGACGGCCGACGGGGCGCCAGATTACAAAGGGAGCCATTTTTCGGCGTGGACCAAGTCGGGAGCCAACAATACCGCGACATTCGCCCTCGCTTATTTCAACGATTACGGCGCTTATGATTACAATACGCCGAAGATCGAATTCAGCGAGACGCGGGAAGTCGCCCATCTGTATATGGCCAACGCGACCGTAACGGGACAGTCCCAATCCTCCCTGAGCGATTACTGGTTCAAGGTTTCGGTGACCGGATATAGCGGAGGTGTCAAAGGAAAAACGATCGAGCAGGTGCTTATCAGCGGGAAATCCATCGTTTCCGATTGGGTGAAGGTCGATTGCTCGTCGCTCGGTGCTGTCGATGAACTGCGTTTCGGTGTGATGTCGAACGATGTGAGCGGCGGATTTCTGAATTGCCCCTCCTATTTCTGCATCGACGAGATCGCTTTGGTGAAACAGACGAAATAAGTTGAGCCGCGCTGTTTGGAGATTAGTACAGCTCAAACGAATTCCCCGTACGGACTGCCTTGCCGTACGGGGAATTTTATTTGTATGGGAGCGTCCGGATGTCGGGGCGAAATCCAGCCGGAAATCCGGGCCTCCGAAATGTGCGGATACGGTTTCGGACGGTCGTACGACCGTCCGAAGGGCCGCTCCGGCATTATCAGATCAGGTTCTCTTTCTCGATGTCCTTGAAATAGCGGTACGTGCCGACTTTCAGTTCGACGGTCGCGGGTTCGTCGCATACGACGATTCCGTGTGGATGTACCTGCATGGCCGAAATCGTGCAGACATGCGAGTAGGGACCTTCGACGCACTGCTGCAGGGCGCGGGCTTTCTTGTGGCCGAGCGCGAGGATCAGCACCTGCTTCGAATCGAGCACCGTGGCGACACCTACCGACATGGCCTGCTTGGGAACCTTGTTCACGTCGTTGTCGAAGAAGCGCGAATTCACGACGAGCGTGTCGTAAGTCAGCGTCTTGACGCGCGTACGCGAGTTGAGCGACGAGAAAGGCTCGTTGAACGCCAAGTGTCCGTCTTCGCCGACACCGCCCATGAAGAGGTCGATGCCGCCCGCCTTGCGGATTTTCTCCTCGTATTCGTCGCACTCCTTCTGCAGGTCGGGGGCGTTGCCGTTGAGGATATTGACGTTGGCCGGGTTGATGTCCACGTGGTTGAAGAAGGTGTTCCACATGAACGAATGGTAGCTTTCGGGGTGCTCTTCGGGAAGCCCGACGTACTCGTCCATGTTGAACGTAACGACATCCTTGAAGGAGACCTTTCCGGCCTTGTTCAGCGCGATCAGCTCTTTGTATGTCGTCAGCGGGGTCGAACCCGTAGGCAGTCCCAGTACGAAGGTGCCTCCGGCCGCCTGTTTCTTGTTGATTTGCTCTACGATGTAGCGCGCTGCCCAGCGGCCTGCGTTTTCCTGCGTGTCTTCGATAATCAGTCGCATAGATTGAATGGTTGAATTATTGGGTTATTGATTGTTTTTCATTTGCGGGGTCTCGTCAGAACATCTTCACGAATACCTCGATCGCCTGATACTCCGCCATGCCGAGCTTGTCGTAAAGCTTGGCGGTGTTCTGCGTGCGCTCTTCGGCGCGCTGCCAGAATTCGCGGGGGTCGCTGCCGGGGAAGGGCATGATGTCCTTCTGCGAGAGGTGGCGGTAGATGGCGTGACGCTTCATGATCAGCTCGTCGGGCGACAAGGGCACCGCCATGTCGACCATGCCGAGATCCCATTCCATCCATGCGCCGCGGTAGAGCCAGAGGTGGCACTCCTTGAGCCATTCGTCGTCCTTCACCACGTCGAGCGCGCCGAGCACGGCCTCCATGGCCGTACGGTGCGTGCCGTGGGGGTCGGCGAGGTCGCCGGCGGCGTAAATCTGGTGGGGCTTCACCTCGCGGAGCAGTTTGACGATGATTTCGATGTCCTTCTCCGTGAGCAGTCCCTTCTTGATGCCGCCCGTCTCGTAGAACGGCAGGTTGAGGAAATGGGCGTTGGTGTCGGGGTTCAGCCCGAACGAGCGCACGGCGGCGCGGGCCTCCGCACGGCGGATGGCGCCCTTGAGGTCGAGCAGCGGACGGGGTTCGGGCTCGCCCTTCTTCTTGCCGGCGATGATCTTCTCGACTTCGGCGTAGTGGTTGCCGTAGCCCAGTTCGCGGGCCGTGTCGATGTTCTGGAGCACCACGTCGTCGTGTACGGCGACGTTGCCCGAAGTTTCATACGCCACGTGCACGTCGTGTCCCTGCTGCACCAGACGGATGAACGTGCCGCCCATCGAAATCACGTCGTCGTCGGGGTGGGGCGAGAAAATCACGATGCGTTTGGGATACGGATTCGACGGCACGGGGCGCGTCGAATCGTCGGCGTTGGGTTTGCCGCCCGGCCAGCCGGTGATGGTGTGCTGGAGGTCGTTGAATACGTCGATGTTGATCTGGTCGTAGGCGCGGCCCTGTTCGAGCAGTTCGCCCAGCGAATTTTCGATGTAATCCTTGTAGGTGAGCTTCAGGATCGGTTTCTGCACCACGCCGCAGAGCCACACCACGGCCTTGCGGGTGAATTTGGGCGTCCATTTGCAGGGACCTACCAGCCACGGCGTCTGCTCGCGGGTGAGCAGCTGGGCGGCGTTCTCGTCGATTACGACTTCGATGTTGGGGTGGGCCTGCAGGTTCGATGCCGGCACTTGGGTCGTGATTTCGCCTTCGACGACCTTCTGGATGATCTGGGCCTTCTCTTCGCCCCAAGCCATCAGGATGATCTTGTCGGCCCGCATGATCGTGTCGATACCCATCGTGATGGCCAGCTTCGGGGTGTAGTCCAGTCCGAAGAATGCGCCCGACTGGATTTTGCGGGTGTTGTGGGTCAGCTGCACCAGCCGGGTGCGCGACTTGGCATAGGACCCCGGCTCGTTGAAACCGATCTGGCCGTCTTCGCCCACGCCGATAATCATCAGGTCGATCTTGCGCACCGAATGGTCGTACGAGGCGCAGTACTCCGAAACCTTGTCCTCGGAGATGGTGCCGTCGGGGATGTGGATGTTTTCGGGCAGGATGTCAATGTGGTTGAGGAAATCCTCGTGGATGCGGAAGTTGCGGCTCTGCTGCTCGGTCGAGCGGATGGGGTAGAACTCGTCGAGGCTGAATACGGCCACGTTGCGGAAGTTGACGAGGCCCTCCTTGTGGCGTTTCACCAGCTCGCGGTAGAGCCCCAGCGGCGTGCGGCCCGTGGTAAGGCCCAGCACGAAGGGCTGCTGCTCTTCGTAGACTTCGTTCGAACAGTGGAGTTCGTTGTAGGTGCGGATCGCCTTGACGATGGTGTCGGCAACGTACTGAACGCCCAGATATTCGTTTTCATAGACCGTCGTGTGAATTTTCTCGTAACGATGGATGATGTCGCGCGGCGTCGATTCTGCGATCAGGCCGCCGTCTTTCGGAAGTGAATATTTGTTGTTCATATCTCTGAAAATTTAATTTGTTCGAAAAAATCGGGCCGGTGGAAGTCGGGTTTCGGCGTCTCGATCGGCTTCCACGAAAGAAAATGGGGCTGCGAAAGTTTGTCGCCGCATTTGTAGAGGTTCACCGATGCCTTCAGGCCGCTCCAGTCGCTCAGCTCGTGCATGAACAGCGCCTGCGGGGGAATGGCCAGCACGACCGACCAGCGGTTGTCTCCTTCGTGTTCGGGGAACGGCCGCAGTCCGAGGCTTGGAGTCCGCAGGATGCCGGCCATCACCTTGGGCGCGGCGTGCGCCGGGTGCTCGCGCTCCTTGCGGAAGCCCAGCAGCAGGCGTCCGATGCAACTGCACTCGAAGTTGTAGTAGTAGCCGCTGTCGTCGGGGGCGATGAAGAACTCCACGCACGAATCGGTCCAAACTTCGCCGTTGTCCTCCGTGACGCGGGCCATCGTGCAGCGTTCCGCGACGTCGAAGCGCAGCATCAGGTAGTCGCCCGTGTGGAACATGCGGAACGAAACCTCCGGGGTGTAAGGAAATTGTTCCGGCCAGTTGCAGCAGGCTACGGCCTGCGGCTCGATGCCGGCGAAAGCCGCTTCGACGGCGGCCTTGTTCGTGGGGACGATGCCCGTGATTTTGCGTATCTCCGTCATGCCTTGCGGTATTTGTCCACGGTTTCCCGTACGATGCGGCACATTTCGCCGTAATGTTCCTCCATGCTTTGCAGCAGGCGGTACTGGGCGTGGGTGCGCACGAGGTTGTGACCGGGGTATTTGACTTTGTAATAGGTGTCGCCGTCGATGTAGTCCATCAGGAAACGCAGGACCTGTTCGAAGGTGATGTATCGGGCCGAGAAAGCCAGATGGTCGATTTCGGAGTCGGTGAGCTGCTTCGCCCGCTGCGAGAGGTAGCCCTCGGTGTAGGCCCGGAACATTTCGAGTGACAGCCCGACGCGCGAAAGGTCGCGGTCGTCCTCGTCGCCCGTGTTGGCGTAGGAGCGGATGGCGTCGCCGAAGTCGTTGAGCGACGTGGAGGCCATCACCGTGTCTAGGTCGATGGCGCAGAGCACCTCGCCCTGCCTGTCGAACAGGATATTGTTTATCTTGGTGTCGTTGTGCGTCACGCGCGTCGGAATCGTGCCCTCCTCGACCTTGGACCAGAAGCCGAGCATCTCTCCGCGCCGCGATTCGATCCAGCCGATCTCCTCCGAAAGCTCCTTTTTGCGGCCTGCGGCGTCGCGCTTCAGCGCCTCGTCCCACTGCACGAAGCGGTGGCGGATGTTGTGGAATCCCTTGATCGTTTCGGCCAGCGGCTCGGTGAAGTCGGCCAGCTGGGCTTGGAATTTGCCGATTCCCTCGCCGCCCTTGCGGGCCAGTTCGGGCGAATCGGCCTTGTTGTAGGCGACGGTGTCGTCGATGAAAACCGAGACGGCCCAATATTCGCCGTTGCCGTCGATGTGGTACAGCGCGTCCTCTCTGGTCGGGACCACGGTCATCACCTCGCGCCGGGGATCGCCGCCTGCCGCGATGACTCCGCGGCGGATGTGGTCGGTAACCCGGCGGATGTTGTCCATCATGGCCGGAACGTCGGGAAATATATTTTTGTTCTTGCGCTGAAGAATGTAATCGGGGGCCTCCCCTTCGGTGCGGATGATGAACGTATCGTTGATAAAACCCTCGCCCAGCGAGTCTATGGCCGCGATGCCTCCCTCCAAAGCGAAGTGCGATGCGATCTCTTGCAGTTTCTTCTCCATGTCGTAAGATTCTCTGTTTTTTAGTGTTCCGGTTGCACCTCCAAAGGTACTAAAAAGAACGGAGTCCTGCAACGGAATTTTGTTAAAAGAAAATTTTTTCCTCGATTTGCCGAGACGGGCGATTATTTTTACGATGCAATGAGCTGATGAAGATAAAATTTATTATCGGGGTTGCCGCGGAAAATGAAAAAATCCGGCAATCGGAACTGCCGGATTTTATCTGTCAGAGTGCATTTCATTTATTTGATGCAGCTGGTCAGCATTTTGAGCTTCCCTTCGGGGACGATGCGGAGCGACTTCACGGTAGCCGGAAGCAGTACGGTCTCGCCCTGATGGATCGGCATTTCGTTGCCGCTGTCGTCGGCGATCATGCCCTTGCCTTCGACGCAGATCACAACGACGAACGAGTCGAGCGCCGCGTAGTCGAGCGTCAGCGGGGCGGTCAGGTCGCAGAGCGACGTGGTGAAGTAGGGACACGACACCAGTTCCGTTTCGCGGTCCTGCACCTGCTCGTACTTGGTGCGGTAGTCGGGCAGCACGGTATAGTCGATGGCGCCCTTCGCCAGTTCGGTGTGCAGTTCGCGGGTGTTGCCGTCGGCGTCCTTGCGGTTGAAGTCGTAGATGCGGTAGGTGATGTCCGAAGTCTGCTGAATCTCGGCGATGAACGCGCCCGCGCCGATACTGTGGACGCGGCCTGCCGGCAGGAAGAAGAGGTCGCCCGGATGTATTTCGTACTCGGCGAGGATGTCGGTGATGGTGTTGTCCTCGACGCTGGCTTCGTACTGGGCGGGCGTCACCTGCTTGGCGAATCCCGACCGGAGCCGTGCGCCCTTGTCGGCGTCCACGACGTACCACATTTCGGTCTTGCCTTTCGACTTGTGACGTTCCCACGCCAGCCGGTCGTCGGGGTGTACCTGAATCGAGAGATCCTGCCGTGCGTCGATGAACTTGATCAGCAGCGGGAACTCCTCGCCGAAACGTTCGAAGTTGGCTTTGCCGAGCAGTGCGGCGCCGTGGCGGGCGATCAGGCCCGGCAGGGTAGTGCCGGCTTCGGGACCTCCTGCTACGACCGATTCGTTGCCTTTGACGCCCGAAAGCTCCCAGCTTTCGCCGACCTGCGTCTGGCCGGATGCGATTTGTTTGTAGGGGACGATTTTTTCGCCGCCCCAGATCGTCGATTTGAGAATGGGTTGGAACTTATACATCTTGTTTTATTATGCTTTTTGCGCGTCGAGCTGGCTCAGGGCGAACGCGTATGCGCCCACCGAAATGGCGTTGCTCGCGCCGAGTTTCGAAATAGCGACGCCGATGCGCTTCTGGGGGTCGTAAGCCACGTAACGGTCGGTGCCGTAGACTTTCAGCGTGCGCTGATCGCCTTTGGCGAACTCCTTGAACTCCTCTTCGCTGTCCAGATCGTAAACCTTCATCTGCACGCGGTTCAGCTCGTCGCCCGCGATGGTGTGCATCTTGCTGCGCAGCTCTTTGAGCAGGCTGGGCATGATCCATTTGCGGGCGCCCGTGATGCCGCCGCCGATGACGATCAGACCGTCGATCAGCGTCACGGCCGTCGCCATGGCGTCGCCGGCGATCTCGCCCATCTCGGCGAAAGCCTTGCGGGCGGCTTCCGTGTCGCCTTCGCGTTTTCCGTCGGCGATATCGCAGAGGTCCTTCGGTTCCAGCCCGTGGTCCGGGTTGCCCGACAACTCTCCGTAAACGCGCTTCACGGCGCGGATCGCGGCGCCGTCTTCGACGATAATGTCGGGCATCTTCTTGTGCTTGAGGCAAAAAGTTTCGACGCACGAGTTGTCGCCGCGGTTGAGTTCGTTGTTCACCACGATACCGATGCCCAGACCCGTGCCGAACGTGTAGCCCACCAGATTCTTGTAGCGTTTGGGGCTGCCCAGCGCTTCGAGCCGGGCGTTCACTTCGGGCAGTGCGCCGCCCAGCGCTTCGCCGTAGGCAAAGAGGTCGCCGTCGTTGTTGATGAAGACCGGAATGCCGAATTTGTATTCGAGGAACGGCCCCAGCGCCACGCCTTCGCGGAATGAGGGGAAGTTGGGCAGGTATCCGCCGATGATTCCGTTCGGATAGTCGGCCGGGCCGGGGAACGCGAAGCTGATGGCGACGGGTTTCTCTTCCAGCTTGTCGATGACGGCCTGAAAACCTTCGACCATCGTCGCCAGACATTTGTCCAAGTTGTCGGCGTTCGACGGCAGCGTGATGGGATCGACGATGAATTTGTTGGCCTGCATGGCGCCGAACACCAAGTTCGTGCCGCCTGCGTCGAGTGTGATGACCACACGGTTGTCGTATCTGTACATGGTATTTTGGTTATTTGTTGGCTTGGGTTTTGATGCTGTAGGCGCAGAAGATCAGGTATACGGCGCATACGGTCAGGACGATGAGCGATCCGACCTGCGATCCGACGGTTTCGGTCAGCAGGCCCATCAGCGGGGGAATGATCGCGCCTCCGCAGACGCCCGTAATCATCAGGCCCGAAATTTCATTGGCCTTGTCCGGGCGGCGGCGCAGCGCCAGCGAGTAGACGATCGAAAAGACGCACGAGAGGGCGAAGGCGAAGACGCCCACGCAAATCAGTATCTCGATGTAGCTGTTGGCGAAATAGAGCACGCCCAGCGCCGCGAGCATCACGACGAGGTTCACGCGCAGGTAGCGGACGTCCGAGAGACGCGCCAGCAGGAATGCGCCGATGAAAGCGCCGGCCGTACGGCAGAAGAAATAGACGCTCGAACCGAGTCCGGCATCGGTGATTTCGAGTCCGCAGCGTTCGATCAGCAGTTTGGGCGTCAGCGTGTTCATGCCCACGTCGAGACCTACGGTGCAGAGGATGCCGATGAAGAAGAGCAGGATGTGGCTGTCCTTCAGCAGCGAGAACGTTGCGCCGACCGAACTGCCCGACTGTAGGGAAACCTCCTCTTTGGGAATCGAGGTCATCATCAGCCAGAGCGACGAGAGAAGCGTGATTGCGGCGAAGATCGGGAAGAGGTACTGCCAGTTGCCGAAGACGTTCACCGCGAAGACGGCGATGATCGGACCCATGAACGACGAGACGGCCTTCACGACCTGTCCCGCTGTGAGCGAGCTGGTAAGCGATTCGCCCGACACGACGTTCGTCAGCAGCGGATTGAGCGACACCTGCAGAATCGTGTTGCCGATTCCCAGCAGCGCAAAGGCCACCATGCAGGTTGCGAAATTATACGATACGAACGGAATCAGCATGCCGACGATCGTGATGACGTTGCTGATCTGGACGGTGCGTTTGCGTCCGACGCGGTTCATTGCCAGCGCTACGGGGACCGAGAGCAGCAGGAACCACAGGAATACCATCGACGGAATGAATCCGGCGAGGGCTTCGCTGAGGTTGAAATCGTTTTTGACATAGGTGGTCGAGATGCCGACCACGTCGCAGAATCCCATCACGAAGAAGCTGAAAAGGATGGGCATTACTTTGGTTACGGAGGTTTTACGGGCTGATTCCATTAGTTTGGTTTTTTGCACCCCAAAGATAGTAAAAATATGGCGAACCCCGTATCCTCAAGTCCGAAAGTGTACTAATCCGGCAGAAAAATTTACTTGCGGAAGCCTGTTCGGAGGGTATTTCGTCCGTTTTTTGTATCTTTGTTCGACTTGAAACCCGTTAAACGATCCTTTGAAATGAAGAAATTGCTGATTCTCGCCCTGTTTGCCGCCGTGACCTTTTGCGCCGCGGCGCAGGAGCTGACCGTAGCCACCTATAATATCCGCAACGCCAATCGGGGCGACGCCGAGCGTGGTAACGGTTGGGAGCGCCGCGGTCCGTGGGTGTGCCGCCTGATCGAATTCCACGGCTTCGACATTTTCGGAAGTCAGGAGGTGCTCGACGGCCAGCTGCACGACATGCTGGCGCAGCTTCCCGACTACGACTATATCGGCGTCGGACGCGACGACGGAAAGACGCAAGGCGAGTATGCTCCCATATTCTATAAAAAGGAGCGTTTCCGCCTGCTGGACGATGGCCATTTCTGGCTTTCGGAGATCACCGACCGTCCGAACAAGGGCTGGGACGCCGCGCTGCCGCGCATCTGCACGTGGGGCCATTTCCTCGACCTGCAGACCAAGCGCCGCTTCTGGTTCTTCAACCTGCATATGGACCATATCGGGGTGCAGGCCCGCGAGGAGAGCGCCAAGCTGGTGGTGGCGAAGATTCGCGAAATGTGCAAACCCAAAGAGTTCGTGATCCTGACCGGGGACTTCAACGTCGACCAGAACAATCATATCTATACGACCTTTGTCTCGTCGGGCATTCTGGCCGATTCGTACGAGACCGCCGGAAGACGCTACGCCCCGAACGGTACGTTCAACAGCTTCAACCCTTCGCTGAAGACCGACAGCCGCATCGACCATATCTTCGTGACGCCGTCGGTTCACGTGCACGATTACGGGGTGCTGACCGACACCTACCGTACGGAGACCGCCGCCAGCGGCGAAGAGATCAAGTCGGGCGCCTTCCCCAAGGAGGTTTCACTGCACAGTTACGATGCGCGCACGCCGTCGGACCATTTTCCGGTCGTCGTGCGTCTCGAATTCCGGAGGTAGCGTCGCGTTCCGTCCGGAAGACCGAAAAAGCCCTGATGAACGATATTGTCCGCCAGATCGGACCGGATGTTGCCGGCCCTATCTGGCGGTATCGGTTTCGGCGGAATCCCGGTTACTTCATTATATATAATTGGAGGGTGGGCGAAGACAAGGTGTCCGGTCGCGGCGAACCTATTTTCGCCGGCCTATAATCTTCGCCGGGTTGTGTCTTGGCCGATAAGAATGCGTTCTGTGCTGTCTTTTTAGCAGTTACGGAGTATGCCGGGAGGATGTGATGCTGATTGACCTTGTTCCCAATTCGTTGATTATCAGTATTTGGATCAGTTTGTACGTAAAATTTTGCCGATTTATTTTGCAACTAAAACGTTTTAGTATATATTTGCGATAGAAAGCTATTATGTGTGCTATATGAAAACTAAACGTACAACGATTCGTGACATTGCCGAAGCTGCCGGAGTTTCGATATCGCTGGTGTCGTTCGTCATGAATAATAAGGGGAAACGTTATCGCATAAGCGATGAGATGACCAAACGCATTCGGGAAATGGCTGACAAACTCGACTATCAGCCTAATAATGCGGCCCGAAGTCTGCGGAGCGGACGTTCGCGGACGATCGGTGTGGTTGTTTCCGATATCTCGAACAGCTTTTTTGCAGAGATATGCCGGAAAATCGAGGACGATGCCTCCCGTTTTAATTATACCGTTATTTTCGGCAGTTCGGACGAGAATGCGGACAAGTTCCGCAATGTGGTCGAAGTACTTCTGGGCAAGGGCGTGGACGGATTGATCCTTGTTCCGTGCGAAGGCTCCGAAGCTTATATCGAAGAGATTTACGGCCTCAATATTCCGCTGGTGCTGATCGACCGTACGATCGACAATCCGGAAATAAGCCGTGTGGTGCTGAACAATCAGAAAGCGTCGGCAATGGCCGTGGAGCATTTGGTGGAATCGGGCTATAAGCGTGTGGCGATGGTCTCCTATGCCATGCGGCTGTCGAATATCTGCGATCGGGAGAAGGGGTACGAATCCACGATGGAACGTCTGGGGCTCAAAGACCGCATGCAGATATATCGTATTGATTTTCATGAAACGGCCCGCCGGGTCGATGATCTTGTGCGGCAGCTTTTTCAACGGGCCAACCGCAAGGTGGACGCCCTGTTGTTCGCAACCAACAGTCTGGCCGTGGAGGGGCTTAAGGCGTTGAACCGTTATCAGGTTTCCGTGCCCGACGATGTCGCTGTCGTGGCTTACGACGGCAATGAAGTGTTCGATCTGTACCGGGTGTCCGTTACCAGTGTGCGGCAGCCGATTGAGTTGTTCGGGACGGAAGCCGTTCGTCTGCTGGTGCGCCGGATCGAAGAGCCGGACTGCGCTTCCAGCGCCGCGATCATGCTAAACGCCGAGTTGGTGAAAGGGGAGTCTACCGGACAAAAGTGACCCTTTTTTTGTTCTTTTGGCTAAAACGATTTAGTTATTGCTTGTGTTTTAAATAGATATAAATGTATTTCAAAAAGTCTCAGTTGTAATAGTTGAATGTATGAAAACACGTTTTTCCCGATTGAAAGGTCTTATTCCGCCGATGGTCACACCGCTGATCGACAACAATACGCTGGACCGCGACGGCACGGTCAGACTGGTGGAGCATATGATTGCAGGCGGTGTTCACGGAATCTTCATCCTCGGAACGACCGGCGAGGCGCAAAGTCTGGCCTATCACCTGCGTTATGAACTTACCGAGCTGGTTTGTTCGGCAGTTGCGGGCCGCGTTCCCGTTTTGGTCGGCGTGACCGATACCTCGCTGGAAGAGAGTCTGAGACTGGCGCGCAAGGCCGCCGAATGCGGTGCTGCGGCTGTCGTTGCGGCGCCGCCTTACTATTTCGCTCCTTCGCAGCCGGAACTGACCATGTATTACAAGGCGTTGGCCGATGCCCTGCCGCTGCCTTTGTGCCTCTATAATATGCCGGTGCATGTGAAGGTGTCGCTCGAACCCGCTACCGTGAAGGAGCTGGCCGGGCATCCGAACATCATCGGACTGAAGGACAGTTCGTCGAACATGGTCTATTTTCAGACGCTTCTTTACGAGCTGAGCGATCGTCCCGATTTCGCCCTTTTCATGGGACCCGAACAGCTCACTGCTGAGAGTGTGATGCTGGGAGCAGCCGGCGGGGTCAACGGCGGTGCGAATGTTTTTCCGGAACTCTATGTCGCGCTTTACGAGGCAGCCGCGGCCAATGACTTGGAACGGGTGAAAGCCCTGCAGCATCATGTCATGGCCGTCGCCGCGTCGCTCTATACTATCGGTCGCTATGGTTCCAGTGCCATCAAGGGAATCAAGTGCGCACTTTCGCTCATGGGGATATGCAGCGATTACCTTTCATATCCTTACCAGCGATTCCTCGATGCCGAACGGACGAAGGTGCGGGCCGTGCTCGAAAGACTGCAGGCGCAGATCCGGATTTGACGTCGGCTATGTCTTGGCAGGAATGAAGCCCTGAATATGAATATTAATAATATGTAATTATGGGAAAAATTGTTGTAATAGGAAGTTCCAATACCGATCTGGTTATCCGTACGCCGCGTATTCCCTCCCCCGGAGAGACGCTTATCGGATCTGATTTTATGATCAATGCAGGCGGCAAGGGCGCCAATCAGGCGGTCGCTGCGGCCCGTATGGGAGGCGATGTCTGTCTTGTCGCCTGCGTGGGTGACGATCAGTTCGGTGCGGAAGCCGTACGGCATTATGCCGACGAAGGCATCGATACGACTTATATAGTACGCCGCAGCGGCGTTGCATCGGGTGTGGCTCTTATCGCGGTGGACGATGCCGCGGAGAATAGTATCGTTGTGGCTCCGGGGGCCAACGCTCTGCTTTCGCCTGCGGATATCGATGCCGCCGAAAGCGAAATCGCCGCTGCCGATTATCTGCTCGTACAGCTCGAAATACCGATGGAGACGGTCGCCCGCGCCACAGAACTCGCCGTTCGCCACGGAGTGCGGGTCATTCTGAATCCGGCCCCTGCGGCGCCGATTGCGGACGAAGTGTTGGCCCGTCTGGACCTGATTACGCCGAACCGCAGCGAGACGGAGCTGCTGACGGGGCTGAAAGTCGAGAATGTCGGCGATGCCGTTGCGGCCGCCGCATGGTTTCGCGGGCGCGGTGTACGGCGTGTCGTCGTTACGATGGGCAGTGCGGGTGCGTTGGTTGCCGATGAGCGGGGCGAGGAGTTCGTTCCGGCCTATCGTGTCGAGGCTGTAGATACGACGGCTGCCGGAGATGTCTTCAACGGCGCGTTGGCCGTCGCCCTCTCCGAAGGGCGCGAGTTGGGAGCTGCAGCACGTTTCGCCGCCGCCGCGTCTTCGATCGCCTGTACCCGCATCGGCGCCCAGCGTTCCATTCCGCAGCGGCGCGAAGTAGATTCCGCCGAATAGACAAAACTTCAATATTAACCTAAAACTTTATCCTAATGTTTGTTGTAAATAATTATGCACTGGCCGTCGTGTTTTGTTTCGTGACGATGCTCTGTTGGGGTTCGTGGGGAAACACGCAGAAACTGGCTTCGAAAAGCTGGCGTTACGAACTTTTCTATTGGGACTATGTGATCGGCATGCTGCTGTTCAGCATCCTGTCCGGATTCACGCTCGGAAGCTTCGGCAGCGAAGGCCGCAGTTTCGTCGCCGATCTCGCTCAGGCAGACTGGGGCGGCATCGGCAGTGTGCTGCTGGGCGGCGTGGTTTTCAATGCTTCGAATATTCTGCTGTCCGCTTCGGTATCGCTGGCCGGTCTGGCCGTAGCTTTTCCGCTGGGCGTGGGGCTGGCTTTGGTGCTGGGGGTGATTGTCAATTATGTGGGGGCTCCGAAAGGTGATCCCGTGATTCTTTTTCTCGGCGTTGCGCTCATCGTCATTGCCATTGTGCTCAACGGAATGGCCTCGGCCCGCCAGTCGGGCGGCGTGAAGAGCAACAGCCGCAAGGGCGTTGTGCTGGCCGCCGTCGCCGGCGTCATCATGGCCTTTTTTTACCGTTTTGTCGCGGCCGCCATGGATCTCGACAATTTCTCCGATCCTACACCCGGCATGATGACTCCCTATTCTGCGCTGTTTGTATTCTCGGTGGGCGTGCTGCTCAGCAATTTCGTTTTCAATACATGGGTGATGCGCCATCCCTTCGACGGTGCGCCCGTCAGTTATAAAGCCTATTTCAGCGGATCGCTTTCTACCCATCTGGTCGGAGTGCTCGGCGGTGCAGTATGGGCGTTAGGTACGGCTTTCAGCTACATTGCCGCCGGTAAAGCCGGCGCCGCGGTCTCTTATGCGCTGGGGCAGGGCGCTCCAATGATCGCCGCGATATGGGGCGTCTTCATCTGGCGTGAATTCCGGGGCGCGGGACGTTCCGTGAAGGGATTGCTGGCCTGCATGTTCCTGCTGTTCATCGGCGGTCTGGCGCTGATTATCATTTCGGGAGCGAATTGATTCCTGACGATTGTCGAACCTTAAAACTTTTTCATATGCTGAGAAATCTGAAATATTTTGCCGGAGTCGTAGCCTTGTGCGCGGCTTTTGGTACGGGCTGCTCCGGGGCGGTGTCGGAAGAGACGCCCGTGAAGGTGATTTTCGATACCGACATGGGTAACGATATCGACGATGCGCTGGCGCTCGACATGCTCTACAAGTATGCCGACGAGGGGCGCATCACCTTGTTGGGGATTACTTCCAATAAGGAGGAGCATCCGGCCAGCGTCGAGTATATCGACATCCTGAATACTTTCTACGGCTATCCGGATATCCCTGTAGGCCGGATACGGGAGGGCGCGAACTGCGACCGAGAAAACAGTTTCGTGGCTCAGACCTCGCGCGACGGAGACTACAAACGTACGATCTCCGATTACGATGCGCTGCCCGAAAGTGCGGAGCTGCTGCGCCGGCTGCTTGCGTCGCAGGGCGACGGTGAAGTGACGCTGATCGCCGTGGGATTTTCCACGAACCTGCAGCGGCTGATGGCTTCCGGTCCGGATGCGGTCTCTTCGCTCGACGGTATGGAACTCATCCGCCGTAAAGTAAAACACCTCTACATGATGGCCGGCGAATTCGAGCAAGCCGAGGGGAAAAGCGCCGAATACAATATCCGTATCGACCGCAATGCCGCGCAGGAGCTTTTCGAAAAGTGGCCCACGCCCGTTACGGTCAGTCCTTTCGAGGTCGGTTCGCGTATCCTCTATCCCGTGGAGTCGATTCTCGGAGATTTCGGTTATGTGGAGAAGCACCCGCTGGCCGAGGCTTATAAAGTCTATAAACCGATGCCTTACGACCGTCCAATGTGGGACCCGTCGGCCGTGCTTTGCGCCGTAGAACCCGATGCCGGGTATTTCCGTTACAGCGCTCCGGGCCGGATTCGTGTGGATGACGAGTCGATGACATGGTTCGAACCCGATCCTGCAGGCAGGCATCGTTACCTGATAGCCGGTGAGGCGGAGTGCGCCAGAGCGCGCGAGCGTATGGTCGAGCTGATTACGCGGCGGCCGCATCCCTATACCGAACCTTAACGATGGAATAAACCGAAACGTTACTAACCTTTAAACCTATGAAACATTTCAGACTATTAATCTTGTCGCTGGGGCTGGCGTTGGTGAGTCTTGCCGCAGCGGCTCGGCAGGTGACCGTTTCCGGCGTCGTGACCGACGCTTCGGGTTCGGCGCTTGTCGGTGCGACGGTGCTTGTGCAGGGCGGCAGTCAGGGAGTGACCACCGATAACAAGGGCCAGTTTACACTCAATGTTCCCGAAGGGACCGTCCTCGACATCTCTTTTGTGGGCTATGAGAAGCAGAGCGTCCCCGTCAAGGCTGGTGCTCCGATGCACATCACGTTGCAGGAAGAGGCGACGCAGATGGGCGAGGTGGTCGTCGTCGGCTACGGCGTCCAGAAAAAGGTGAATCTTACGGGTGCCGTGTCGCAGATTTCGGGTGACGCGATTGCGGACAAGGCTGCGCCCAACGTGCTGGCCTCCCTGCAGGGCGAACTGCCCGGCGTGGTCGTCACGCAGTCGAGCGGCCAGCCCGGCGAGGAGGGTTTCGCCCTTCAGATCCGCGGCCATTCCTCGGTCAATACGATTTCGACGCTGGTGCTGATCGACGGTATCGAGGGCGATCTCGATATGCTCAACCCGAACGATATCGAGTCGATTTCGGTGCTGAAGGATGCCGCGTCCGCATCGATTTATGGTTCGAAAGCTGCTGCGGGCGTTATTCTCGTCACGACCAAGCAAGGCGCCGCCGAACGCGTGAAGGTGAGCTACAACGGTTCGTACAGTTTCACGCGACAGGGCCGCAAACCCAGCCGTATCAATTCGTGGGAGGAGTATGAGATTACCCAGCGGGCCAACAACAAGGCTGTCAATGCCGAAATGATCGAGTGGCTCAAAAATCCCAATTTCAACTCGATGCTTTCGTCTTCGACGGCTCTGAGCTATCTGGACAACACCGACTGGATCCGCAAGAGTCTCAATGACTGGAGCCATATGCAACGTCATTCGCTGTCGGTACGCGGCGGAAGCAATAAACTTAACTACATGGCCTCGGTGGGGTATTACGAACGCCGGGGTTTCTTCAAGTACGGTCCCGATGACAATAACCGTTTCAATTTCCGTGCGAATCTCTTTTCGCGCATTAACCGCTATCTCGATCTTTCGATCAAGCTCACGGCCGACCGTTCGGAAATTAACGCCAACGCCTTCAACGCTTCGAAGGTGCTCGCCGAAGTGTACCGCTGCCGCACCCGCATGCCGGTCTATTTTCCGCAGGATGAGGATCCGCTTGTAAACCCAAATCTCTATGCCGGTCAGGACGGCACCAATCCGATCGACCTGATGAAAAATGCCGGTACGTCGGACAACATCAACAACGACGTTTCGGGACAGGCCAATCTGCGCATCCGCAATCTGGTCAAAGGCTTGCAGATCAATCTCACCGCTTCGCGCAAATACCGCGCGAACCTGAACGACCGCAAGACCCGCCGTCTGATCTGGTACAGCCGCGGCGACAATGAGTACCGTTATTCGCAGACCACGCCCAACGGGGTACAGAAGCGCCGAGACAACTCCTTTACGGACAATCTGCGCGCCGTGGCCGATTACGACCTGAAACTGGGTCGCAGCCACAATTTTCATATCATGGCCGGTACTGAGTGGGAAAACTACCGCTTCGACCGTGTTTACGCCACGAAGGATTACATGCCCGACGGATTTTATTCGCTCAATTTCGGCAATTCCCAGTCGGCTTTCAACTCCGACCTGATCAATACTTCGGCGGTGATGTCCTTTTTCGGACGTTTCAATTACAATTTCCGCGAGAAATATCTCTTCGAGGTCAATCTGCGCTATGACGGCAGTTCGCGTTTAGCGCCTGCGAACCGTTGGGAGCTGTTTCCCTCGGTTTCGGGCGGCTGGGTCATCAGCAAGGAGAATTTCTTTCGTGACAAGGTCAAATTCATAGACCTCCTGAAGGTCCGCGCTTCGTGGGGCCGTCTGGGAAATGCCAATGCACTGGGCTACTACGACTATATCAACATGATCGAGACCGGCAAAACCATTTTCGGCGGCACTTCGGCCACGACCAATTACATCAAGACGCTGGCTTCGCCCCAGAAGAGCTGGGAGATCATCGACGTGCGCAATATCGGTCTAGACATGAACCTGCTGCGCAACCGCCTGCAGTTTACCGGCGAATATTATTGGAAGCGCAATATCAACATGCTCTCGTCGGCAATGGGCGTGCCGTCGCTCATCGGCATCGGGCTCCCTTCGGCCAATGTCGGCGAACTGAAGACATGGGGTTGGGAGATCGACGTGCGCTGGCGCGACAAGATCGGCAAGCATTTCAGCTACTGGGTGGGGGCCAATCTTTCGGACAGCCAGAACGAACTGGTCAAATACGAAGGAAGCAACGTCATTCAGGAAGGCGTCGTTCCTCTGCTCGAAGGCTATCCGCTCAATACGATATGGGGCTACCGCACGGCGGGACTCTATCAGGAAACCCCGGCTATGGAGGAGGCTATCCTGCAGCCCGGCGGCGCGCTCACTGCGGCGGGCGATGTGCGTTATGTCAACCGGGACAGCGATCCCTACATTACGGGTGGCAATTTCACGCCCGATTCGCCGGGCGATCTGGTCATGCTCGGCACGACCGATCCGCGTTATACGTTCGGTGCCGATTTGGGATTCGAATGGAAAGGGCTGCGCTTCTCCGTGCAGTTGCAGGGTGTGGGCAAACGCAACTTCCTGCTCGACGAAGCCACGCTCAATCCCACGCAGGGATCGCTCTATCAGGCGATCAACATTCACCGGGACTACTGGACTCCTGAGAATACCGACGCATTCATGCCCCGTCCGGTTTACAAGGGCGGTTCGTACAACTACAAACCTTCGGACCGCTGGATTCAGGATGCGGCTTACCTGCGTCTGAAAAACATCACGATCGGCTATACGATTCCCTTCAAACCGCGGAGTTTCGTCCGTTCGTGTTATGTTTATGTTTCCGGAGACAATTTGTGGGAAACAACCCGTACGTGGGATGTCTTCGATCCGGAAGCCCCTGCCATCACCACGGTCAATGGCTGGTATGCCTTTTACCGTGCCGTTACGGTAGGTCTTAATGTCTCCTTCTAAAATCAGCAATCTATGAAACGAATACATATCATTACATTGCTTTTCGCGTTGTTTTCCGCCGGGTTTGCGGGGTGTAATCTGGACCGTTTTCCCGAAACGGCGATGGCCGAAAAGGATTTCTGGAATCCTCAGTCGGAGGACGAATTCAAATATGCCGTCAATCAGCTCTACGTGCTGCTGGGACATCGCTGGGGCGATACGCGCGCCGACGATCTGTTCCGCAACAACTATCCCGACGACATCAGTGCCGGAACCCGCAAGGTGCCGGCCAAGAGCGACGACTGGAGCAATCCCTACAAGATGGTTTTCTGGGCCAACCGCATCATCGAACACGCGCCGGAGCACGGTACGACCGCTTCGCAGATAGACCGTTTCGTGGCCGAAGCCTACTTCTTCCGTGCTTACGCCTACTACCAGCTTGTATGTAAATTCGGCGGCGTGCCGATTCTGGTGAATACGGCCGGCGATATCGACGACCCGATTCTCTACGGTCCGCGCGCTTCGCGCGAGGAGGTGATGACCCGCATTTATACCGACCTGAATCTTGCGGCCCGCGAGCTGCCGCTGCCTTCGGCACTGGCTGACGGAGAGTTCGGACGCATTTCGCGGACGGCGGCTCAGGCTTTCAAGGCGCGCGCTGCGCTCTATGAAGGCACGCGTCGGAAATTCCATGGCGAAGAGCAGGCCGAGCCCCATCTCAAGATTGCCTATGAAGCTGCCGACTCGGTGATTCAATCCGGCGAGCACACGCTCTACACCAAGGGGACGCAGCCCTATAAGGACCTTTTCGAATATACGGGTGAGGAGGCTTCGGAACATATTCTGGTGAAACTGTACGGCTATCAGGAAACGCAATTGCTGACGCACAATTACCCGTACCAGATCGCCGTCAATTACGGCGTTTCGCGCAACTTCCTGAATCTTTATCTTAATGATACGGGGCTGCCTTTCGAGGACGATCCCTCTTTGCAGCTCACCTATAACGACTATTTCGACGGCCGTGATCCCCGTTTGGCCGAAACGGCATTGCGCCGCGGCGTCAACACCTACCAGTTCGGTCCGTTCGTGCCCTATGCGCAGTCGCGTACGGGTTTCGGCATCCGCAAATACGTGCGCAACGACGGCGTGACGGACCAGCCCAGTACGCTGGATTATCCGCTGCTGCGCTATGCCGAAGTACTGTTGACATACGCCGAAGCCCGTTTCGAACACGACGGAATCATTTCGGATGAGGACCTGAACCGTACGGTCAATGCGCTGCGCGACCGTGTGGGCATGGCGCACCTGACCAACGAATTCGTCACTTCCAATCACCTCGATATGCGGACTGAACTGCGTCGTGAGCGCTCTGTCGAACTGGCGCTCGAAGGGCTTCGCTACGACGACCTGATTCGCTGGAAAGAGGCCGAAATCCGTTTGCCGCAGGATGTATTGGGAGCACGGTTCATTGCCGGAGAGTGGGGCAGCGTCTCGCCCGGTTCGCTCGAAGACAAACTTACTGCACAGAATGTGCTGATCGTGGAGGAGGGAACGAGCCGGTTCTTCGATCCGAAGAAGGATTACCTCTATCCCATTCCGAGCAACGATATTGCCCAGAGCCGCGGGAATGTAGAACAGAATCCCAATTGGAAATAACCGTTAATCAGTTACTCAGATGAAAAAAAGCATATTTTCGCTGTTGGCGGCCATGGCATTGCTGGGCGCCGCCTGCGAAGACGATTATAAAAACTATCCTGACGGCTATGACCGTCAGTATTATACGACTTTTGATTACGAGTCCGACGATCAGGGCAATCCGACGCTCACGAACCGGACGATCTCCGTCGACCGTTCCAGTACCGAGCTGATCGAGCTGCCCATCAAATTCATGTCGGAGACCGAGCGCGATTACGACATCGAGGTGCGTCTTTATGTACGTAATTCCCCTTATTTTCTTACGCAGATGGGAGTTATGAAACCTCCGAAGAACGAATTCTCGACTCCCGACTCGCTGGCGGTTCCCGGTGTGGATTTCCATATTCTCGATAGGGACAAGCGGGTGATGACGCCCGTACGTACCGATACGCTGACCTATTACAGCGTTATTTTCCCTTGTGCCCGCAAAGGCGTTGAAAAACTCTATATCGAACTGCTCAATAACGAAGATTTCGATCACCTGCGTTGTGCATGGCTGACGTTGGCGGTCAATAAGATAGATGCGACGAGCGAGCAGACGCTGCAGCAGACTGCCGTCAATCACGATGCCGGATATTACAGGATATACTCGCTTTCGCGCTGTTATTTCCGCAGGTTGAACATTCAGTAAACGGGACGGATATGAGCTATTTCAAAATATTTCGCATGGTGGCGGGCGCTCTCTTTTGGGCGTTGGCGCTCCTCTCGCCTGCCGGGGTTTCGTCGCAGACGCTCGAACTCTCCGGGGCGCAGGTCGTGACTTCGGGCGACGACCCGCTGGTGCGCAAAGCCGCCGAAGTGCTTGTCGATGAACTCGCCCTGCGTACGGGGGTGACACTCTCCGCTGCCGGGACCGCCGACGGAGTGCAGATCCTTATCGGCCGGGAATCCGATCTTGCCGCGGGCAATGCCGCGCTGGGCCGGGAACTTGGAGCACTTCCGCCGACGGGAACGGAGGGCTACAAACTGCTGGTCGCGGAAGACGGTAAATGCGTCGTCGTGGCGGGAAACGATCCGCGGGGCGTGCTGTACGGCGTGGGGCGTCTGCTGCGCAGTTGCGAACTGCGTAACGGAAGCATTCTCCTACCTGCGGCGACAACGGTTTCATCGACTCCCCAGTATGCGGTCCGGGGGCATGAACTGCATCCTTCGCCGCGGGCCAAGTCTCCCGACGAAGCATGGGCCAAGGAGAACTTCGAACAGTATGTCCGCGAACTGGCGCTTTTCGGGATGAACAGCATCGAGATGCTGCGCCATGTGCCTGCTGACTATATCCGTATCGCCAAGTCCTACGGTCTCGATGTCTGGATCGTGACTTACGACAACGGTCCCGATTTCGAATCGGAGCGCGGCGAGGCCACCGAACTGCGTTTCCGGGAAAATATCTTCAAACGTCTGCCGACGATCGACCATTGGTGTATCAAGAGCGGTGATCCGGGCGATCTGACGCTCGAACGCTTCTTCTCTTTCTCGGAAAAAGAGGTGGCGCTGCTCAAGCGCTATCATCCCGAAGCGAAGGTATGGCTGAGTCCCCAGCATTTCGTCGATGCTCCGATGAGCTATTTCGAGGAGTTCTGCCGGCGTGCCAATGTCGTAAAGTGGGCCGATGGTGTGGTATTCGGTCCTTGGTGCCGGATGTCGTTCGAGCAGCTGCGGGCGAAAATCCGTCCCGGACTGCCGATCCGCAACTTTCCCGACATCACCCACATCTACAGCAGCCAGTATCCGGCGCGGTCGATCGACCTGCCGATGGCGATGACGCTTGGACGTATCTGCATCAATCCCAGCCCGGTGGCGCAAAAGCATATCCATAACCTATATGCCGGATTGGGGGTTGGGTCGCTGACCTATTCCGAGGGTACCAACGACGATCTGAACAAATTTTTCTGGCTCGGTCAGGATTGGGACGCTTCGACCGAAGCCGAAGCGTCGGTATTCGATTACGCCCGCTACTTCATCGGGCCCGATCTGGCCGCCGATTTTACGGCAGGCATTTTCGCGCTGGAGCGTAACCTGATAGGCCCCCTTGCAGAAAATGAAGAGATAGATACGACGTTGAAAATGTGGCAGAGCATGGAGGAGCGTGCTGACGATGCGACAATGCGCAATCCGCGTTTTCTGATGCCCCTGTTGCGGGCTTACTACGATGCCTATATCTACCGGCGGTGGCTGCATGAACTGGATGTCGAGTCCCGTGCCTACGATGCGTTGAAAGAGGCTCCCAAACGAGGTTCTTCGCGTGCGTTGTCCCGAACCCGCGCGATTTTGGGCGAAGCGCGGCGCAAACCCGTGGCGCAGGAGTTGAAACGGCGTTGCGAGGAGCTTTACGAGGCGGTTTATCACGACGAGGGTCGCTGGACGATGGAATACCAGCATTGCCCGCTGATGGACCAGATCGATTTGCCGCTCAACGACAGCGAGTGGCTGCTGATGCGTATCGACGAAATAGACGCGCTGGCCGACAATGAAGAGCGCGTGGAGCAGATTATGGCGTTGGTCGGCCGCACCGATCCCGGCGAAGGCGGCTTTTACTACAATTTGGGCGATTTCTCTTCGGAACGGGTGACCGGTATAGATGCCGCATGGGAGAGAGACCCCTCTCATCTCGAAACGCCCCATTGCGGTTTGGGCGCCAAGATGAAGAAAGGCTTTGTGATGACCCATCTCGGATTCGACGGCAAGCCCGTGCCGCGTGCATGGTTGACGCAGGCCGGAATTTATTACGACCAGCCGCTTAAACTGACTTTCGACGGATTCGATCCTGCTGCGACTTATCGCGTGCGGATCGTCTATGTCGGTGAGGCCAACAAATTCAGGAGTCATGTGCGACTCGATGCGGACGGTTGCAGGATACACGATGCGATCAGGCTTTCGGGCGATGTGGTGCGTGAATTCGATCTTCCGGCCGAAGCGACCCGTGACGGTCGGGTGACGCTGAGCTGGCAGTGTGATACCGGGGAGAGAGGCGTACATGTGGCCGAACTGTTTTTTCTTAAAAACCAACAGAAATAACCTTAAAAACAATGATTATGTATCTCAATAAACGCATTATTTTCGGATGGCTCCTGCTGGGCGGACTGTTTGCCGGGGCGTGTGGCGAGGATGAGCCTGCACCCGCAGCCGAGCCGCTGGACCTCAGCATACGCGCTGCCTTGGCTCCGGTGTTGACGGCCGACGGCACCGCTTCCGTTGAGGAATGCCGCATGGAATGGTCGGCGGACGATGCCTTCGGACTTTGGGGCCGTAGCAGCCGGTTTGCAGACAACAATGTTTGTTTTACGCTTCAGGAAGTCTCCGCCGACGGTGAGGGTGTCTTTTCCGGTTCGGTGTCTGACGCTCCCGGTGCGGGTCCTCAGACGCTGCGTGCGCTATATCTTTATCGGGATAACCGCGGATTCGACCCTGCCTATCTTTCGGTCAAGCTCCCTGCAGCTCAGATTCAGTCCGGCGGGGTCTGCGATGTGAAACGCTATGGGTTTCTCGTTGCGACGCTTGAAAATGCAGATGTCGCTTCCGGCGAAGTCGCCATGGAGTTTTCAACTCCGTGTGCGGTGCTGAAACTCGAAATCGACGCTGCGGGAACCCCTCTTGCCGACAAGAAACTGAGTAGCGTGCGTATCGAGTCGGAACGGCCCTTGATCGGCAGTATGATTTACAATCTGGAGCGGAACGAGGTCGAAGTGCCGTGCAATGGTAAAACCGTGAATCTTACGCTGGCCGACACTCCGTCCTTAAGCAGTAAATGTGCCGCATGGTTCACCCTCTGCGAGGCCGAACTCGCCGGTGCACCGCTGAAAATTCAGCTTCTCTGTACGGATAAGAGCGTCGTGGACATCGTTTGCGAACCGCAGATCGCATTGCAGGCGGCGCGTGTGAGCGAACTGCCGCTGAACTTGGCGGCATTGATCGCTTCGGGCGACGCCGAGGTGAGCGAATTCCGCGTCGATCTGAGCGAGAACGGTACCTCGAACTGCTATGTCGTTTCAGCAGCCGATAAATACAAGTTCCGTCCGACGTGCGGCAACAGCAACGATCTGCCCGCAGGCATGACCCGGATAGATTGGCTCTGGATGAGCGCTCCGGACCTGATTACCGAGGTCGGCTATGAAAAAGGCATGGTCGTTTTCCGGGCTGGCGAAGCCCGCGGCAATGCGGTTATTGGCGCTTTCAACGATGCGGGTGAAATCGTGTGGAGCTGGCATATCTGGCTGACGGAAGACCCTGCGGCCGATCTTCACGCCGGCATGAGCAAGAGCTACCAGCTGCTCGACCGTAATCTGGGCGCCGTCTCGACCGAAGTGGATGACTATCTCTCCTATGGCCTTTATTATCAGTGGGGACGCAAGGATCCTTTCATCGGCCCGCGTCATCACGGGACGAAGGTCAAACGTGAAGAGACGCCCGGTTTCTCTGCGGCTACGGCCGATTATGTTGTAAATCCTGCATATGGAGGAACGTTCAAACTGGTGAAGAACACGGAGCTGCCTTCGGGCGGGGAGATCGGCTATGCCGTTGCCAACCCGATGAATTTCGTATGCTTCGGGGCCGAACAGAACGGCAGCGGCCAGACTTGGTTCAATTCGGATTTCAAGCAGTACCTTACTTTGTGGGGATACAACGAAGCGACGAGTTCCAGTTCGAAAACCATTTACGACCCGTGTCCGGTGGGGTACAAGGTGCCGCACTTTACGGGTACGGTCTGGGCCGGCGTTGCCGCTGCCAATCTGCCCGTGATGTCGAACGCCGGGCTTTACGGCGTCATGTTTTCGGGTGCGGAGGGTTCGTCGTATTATCCCGCTGCGGGCTTCCGAGACCATACGGGCGGTTTCCTCTCCTATATGGGACAGTGCGCTACCTTTTGGTCGGCCATGACCTACAATAACCTTAATGTCCGCGGTATGAAGATCGAGCCTGCGGGCAAAACCTATGTGAATGTGAATATCAAATTCAATGCGGCGTACGGCCAGTCGGTGCGTTGCGTGAAAGAATAAAAATCATCGGATATGAAAATGAAACGAATCGTATGTATTATCTGCGCGGCGGTCTTTGCTTTGACCGCCCGCGCGGAAATCCGGCTGCCGGCGTTTTTCGCCGACGGCATGGTGCTCCAACAGCAGGCAACCGTGCGCATTTGGGGGACGGCGGCCGCCGGAGCGAAAGTGACGCTTACCGCCGGATGGGATAACCGCACCTATACCTGCAAGGCTGCATCCAACGGCAGTTGGGCGCTCAAAGTCAAGACGCCCGCTGCGGGCGGGCCCTATGAAATCCGTATCAGTGACGGCGAGGAGATCGTACTGCGCGACGTTCAGCTCGGCGAAGTGTGGATATGTTCCGGACAGTCCAATATGGAAATGCCTGTAAAGGGTTTCCTGAGTCAGCCGGTAGAGGGTGCTTTCGAGATGATACTCGATGCCGGGAAGGATAATGTACGGGCCTTTACCGTTGCCCGCAGGCTCTCCGATACCCCGCAGGCCGACTGCGGCGGCAAATGGGTGGCGGCCTCTGCCGGAACGGTTCCCGACATCAGCAGTGTCGCTTACCTTTTCGCCTGCCGCCTGCATCGGACGCTGAAGGTGCCCGTCGGTATCGTTGTGGCGGCTTGGGGCGGAACGTCGATTCTGGGGTGGCTTCCTTCCGGGGAGATTGCGAAAACGATCTCAAAAGAGGAGTGCGCCCGGATATTGGCGGTGAACGGCAGCGACAAAAATCATCCTGCCAAGTTGTACAACGGAATGATCGCCCCGATTGCCGGATATGCCGCACGCGGATTCATCTGGTATCAGGGCGAAGCCAACGTCGGTTTTGCCGATGCTTACGGTGCATTGCAGAAACAGTTGGTCAATACATGGCGCCGGAGCTGGGGCGATTCGAATATGGCTTTTTATGCCGTGGAGATAGCTCCTTACCGCTATGGCCGCGGGAACGAGAACGCCTTGTCGCGTCCGCTGCTGGTCGAAGCGCAGGAACGGGCGTTGAAACAGCTGCCCAATACGGCTCTGATTCCGACGACGGATGTAGGCGATGCCGTTTGCATACATCCTGCGCGCAAACGTCAGGTCGGCGACCGGCTTGCGGCGACGGCGCTCAAACAGGCATACGGCCTGAGCGGGCTGGAACCCGAATCGCCTCGTATCGCCAAGGTCGATTATGCGGACGGTACGGCCGTAGTCTCCGTGACTTCGGCGTTGGGTGCCATGCCCGGCCAGATCCGCGGGTTCGAAATCGCCGGGGAGAACCGTCGGTTTTATGCGGCTAAAGCCGTAGTCGATCGTCGTAAAGGCACGATCCTCGTATCGTCGGATCATGTGCCTGCTCCCGTTGCAGTGCGCTATGCGTTCCGCAACTACATTGTCGCCGATTGGACGAACTGGATGGGGATCCCCGCCCTCCCGTGCCGCACGGACGATTGGCCTGACGAGAACTGATGAACGAATTGCCGGGGATTCCGTGTATCGCCTTTCCGCGGAATCCGTTGCCGGATAGAAAACCGAGCAAGCCTTAGTCGGACTTGCCCGGTTCTTTGTTTGTCTGTTTCTGTCCTTGTTTGTCGGCAAGGGCCGGCCCGGTGCGCAGAGCGTCGCTGCTTCACGGCGTATCGTTACGGCGGGATGTACGACGTTGGAGGGTTCGGTTTCGGTCCGGTCGAAGTCCGTTTGCCGCCGGGTTTCCGTTGTCAGGGGGCTGGTTATTGCTCGTCTGTTTCGAATGCGTAGACCGTATGCTGCGTGTAGGTCTCTCCCGGACGCAGCACCGACGACGGGAAGTTGTCGTGGTTGGGTGCATCGGGGAAATTCTGCGTTTCGAGGGCGATGCCGGAGCGGAAGTTGTGGCGGTCGCCGCGTTTGCCGACCTCCTTGCCGTCCATGCCCTGTCCTGCATAGAATTGGAGTCCCTGCTGGTCGGTGTAGATCTTCATCTGGATGCCCGTCGCGGGTTCATAAGCCTCGGCAGCCAGCGAAACCGTGCCCGCTTCGGGCTTGTCGAGCACCCAGTTGTGGTCGTAGCCGTTTCCGAATGCCAGCGGTTCGTAGTCGGTCCGTCCGATGCGTTCCCCGATCGCATGCGGCGTGCGGAAGTCGAGCGGCGTGCCTTCGACCGGGAGGATTTCACCCGTGGGGATCAGACCCGCGTCGGTGGGCGTAAAGCCGCTGGCATGGATGGTCAGCAGGTGCGAGTCGGTCGAATGCTCCGTTGTGCCGTGCAGGTTGTAGTAGACGTGGCTCGTGGGATTCACGATTGTCGGGGCGTCGGTCGTGGCCTCGTAGTCGATAACCAGTCCGTTGTCCGGCGTCAGCGAGTAGGTGACCGTGATGTCGAGGTTGCCCGGATAGCCCTCTTCGCCGTCGGCGGAGCGGTAGGACATGGCGACGGCGGGATTTCCTTCGGGCGTCGTGGTCTCGCGGGCGTCCCAGACGCGGCATTCGAATCCTCCGGGACCGCCGTGCAGGTGGTTCTCGCCGTTGTTGATCGTCAGTTGGTACTCCTTGCCGTCGAGCGTGAAGCGTCCTTTGCCGATGCGGTTGCCGAAGCGTCCCACGACGGGTCCGCAGTATTTGTCGGCCGTGCGGAGATAGGCGTCGATGCTGTCGTATCCCCATACCACGTCGCGGAAGCGGCCGTCGGCGGCCGGAACCCAGAGCGCGACGACGCGTGCGCCGTAATTGGTGAGCTGCACGGTCATGCCGTCGGCGTTTTGCAGGGTGTAGAGTCCGACGGGTTTCCCGTCGATTTCGGTTCGGAAGGCGGCGGCATCGAGCAGTTCGACGCCGTTTCCGCTGTCGCCATTGCCTGCGCAGGAGAGCATGCAGGCCGTGGCTGCCATTAAGAAGAGATAGCGTTTCATGGTCTTTGTTTTTTATGTGGTCGTTATTTGATTCGGATGGGTTTGACCCCTTCGAAAGTCATTTTTACGGGTTTGATGAAGCCGTCTGCATCGAACTCCATGCGGTCGATGCAGGTCTGGCGGTGCCCCATGGCGGTCGCGCCCAGCGGGCGGCGGTGGTAGACGATGTAGTATTCGTCCCTGCCGGGAATCCGTATCACCGAGTGGTGGCCGGCTCCGGTGGCGATTTCGGGGTCCTGCTGGAGAATTTTGCCGATACGTTCGAACGGCCCGAACGGGGAGTCGGCGATGGCATAGGCCACGCTGTAGTCGGGACCGCCCCAGCCGCCTTCGCTCCACATGAAATAGTACTTGCCGCCGCGCTTGAACATAAACGGTCCTTCGACGTAGTTTTCAGGCGTTACGGACTTGTACGTCTCGCCGTCGTCGAACGGCACGACGCTCAGCAGGTCGTCCGACAGTTTGACCATGTTGCAATGGTGCCAGCCGCCGTAATACATGTAATGCGTACCGTCGTCGTCGCGGAAAACGAACTGGTCGATGGGTTGTGCGCCGTTGACGATGCGGTCGATCAGCGGTTTGCCCAGCGCGTCTTTGTACGGGCCGCCCGGACGGTCAGCCACGGCGACGCCGATGCCGCCGTATTCGTGGTCGTTTTGGATGTCGTTGCCGCTGAAGAAGAGGTAATATTTGCCCTTGTGTTCGAGTATCGCCGGCGCCCACATGGCATATTTTACCCATTTCACGGCGTCGGTGGTGAGGACTTTCGGATGTTTGGTCCAGTTCACGAGGTCCTTCGACGAGAAGGCGTCCATGTAGGTCTGGATGTTGTATAGCTGGTGGACTGCCGAGCTTTTCTCGGCGGGGTAGGCCGGCATTTCCTCGCCCGGTGCGGCATAGAGGTCCGAAAGGGTGGGGAAAATCCAGTACTCCTTGCCGAAGACGGCGCCTTCGGGGTCGGCGTACCAGCCCGGAAAGACGGGATTTCCCGAAAGGCTTTTACGTGTGTTTTTTGTGCTGCCGCACGATGCCGCAAGCAGCAGGGCGGCAATGGCGGAAATCAGTTTCAGATACTTTGTCATCGGTGTATTGAGGTTGCTGGTTATTATTTGTCGAGAGGTATACGCAGGATGGTGAGCGAGTTGGGGGCGCATTCTACGGGTACGGTGCGCCCTTCGATGCGGAATGCCGATTCGCGGGCGGTGATTTTTTCGGGTTCTTCGAACGAATTTTCGTCGTAGATCGACGCCGATGCAAGCTCGATGCGCCGGGCTTCGCCGGGCGCGGCTTTCCCGCCTTTCAGCGCCAGCGAGGTTCGCCACGGCTCCGTGCGGCCATTGACCAGTTTGACGACCAGTTCGTTGCGCTTGCGGTCGAGACCGGCGACGGCGTAGTGCTTGTTGACGATCGTATAGTCGTAGGCGTATTTGAGTTCACCGTCGAGGTAGCACTTCCATTTGTTGCCACGGATTTCGATGCGCACGTCGTACCACCGGTTCGCTTCGATCGGCTCCTGATTGCGGTAGTCGAAGAGTGAAACCGAACCTTTGTCGCCGATCTCCCGGAAGAGGACCGACTCGTTGGAGTGGCTTCCCATGTCGGCCATGAAATAGCGGCGGTCGTCCTGCATGCCGAAGACTACGCGGAACCCTTCGTGTCCGGCCGTCTTGCGGGCTTTGAGGGTGATCGTGCAGTCGCCCGCTTCGAGATCTTTCAGACGCAGGAGCGCATCTCCGGCCGGGACTGGCTGGGTCAGGACGCCGCCTGCGGCTTTCCACTCGCCGCGTATCGTCTCCCAGCGTGTGTCGAGGTCGCTCCAGTCGGTGGTGTAGAGGGTGCGGCCGTTGCTCGTGACCTTCAGGTCGCGGAACTGCGCCGCCGTGTTGCCCGTACTCAGGCCGATGAATCCTTTGGGAGAGTGGGGTTTTGCGACCTGCTCTCCGAGAATGCAGAGCGGAACGTTCACATCGGGTCGGTTCTCCGAAAAGAGTTTCATCACATGGTAGTTCGTGCGTCCGTAAACCTGTTTGTTGTCGAGTACCATCAGGTGGTTGCGGCCGTAATGGGCGTTTTCGATCAGCGGGGCGTAGGAGACCAGCTGCACTTTGTCGGCGTTGCGCTCCACGCCGGTCAGGTAAGCCGCTTCGGCCAGCGACGCGTAAAGATTCGACTGCCCCACGGCGGCGTATTCGCCGACGTAAATCTTATAGGGGAGCTTCTTCGGGAGCTTGTCGTAGACGTTGGCGTTGTTGTAGAACCAGTCGGCGGTCTCGTAATAGTGCGGGTCGATCATCTCCACTTTGTCCAGCCGCTTGATGTCGTCGCTGAACATCAGCGCCGAGATAACCATCAGCTGCGGATATTTCGCCTTGATCGCCTTGTGGAAACGATTGTAGTTGGCCGCATAGCGGGCGAAGACGTTTTCGTTGCCGACCTCGATGTATTTCAGCGGAAAGGGTTCGGGATGACCGTTTCTGGCGCGTTCGGCGCCCCATTTGGTCGTCATTGCATCGCCTAAAGCGTATTCGATGGCGTCGAGCGCCTCCTCGATCAGCGGTTCGAGTTCGTCGCCCTGTACATAGTCGCCGTTGCGGAACAGACACGACATGCCCGCGTTGCAGACGAACATGCCCTCGGCGCCGATATCCTCGCAGAACTGCAGGAATTCATGGTAGCCGAATCCGTACGTACTGCGGTAACCCCACAGGTTGTACTCTCCCGGACGTGTTACCGGGTCGCCGATGGTCTCCTTCCATTTCACGCGGTTGTCGAGCGTCAGCCCTTCGACGATACAGCCTCCGGGCCAGCGGACGAACGCCGGGCGCAGTTCTTCGATCATCGTCGCCACATCCTTGCGCAGTCCGTTGGCGCGGCCTTTGTAGGTGTCGCGCGGGAAGAGCGACACGTAGTCGATCCAGACGCGGCCTTCGGCGGGGAAGCTAAGGCGCAGGGTGTTTTTGCTGCCGGTTTCCGACGGTGTGAAGGTCGCCGTATAGCGGTGCCAGCTGCCGTCCGTCGTCAGACGCACGTCGCTCGCAGCAACAGGTTGCCCGTCGGGCGTGACGATCGCGGCGCGGCAGCACGGGGTTTTCTCCGCGCGGACGTAAAATTCCAGATCGTAGCTCTTGCCCGCTTCGACGGCGATTCCCCAGTAGCCGCTGTTCACGGCGCTCACTTCGCCGTGCGCCGCGGTAAGATCGAGCTGCAGGGCGTGGGGTGTGGCGGCGTTGAGCGGATATTCGGCGGTAACGGACGAAGCGGCCTGCGAGCCGTCGGCGTATTGCGTCCGCCAGCCCGTCATCGCCAGATCGGGACTCCACCGCACGCGGAAGCGGTTGACCGAGTCGTTCGAATAACAGTGCGCGTGGGGTGCGGCGGCATACCCGTCGGCGTCGAGCGTGCAGCCCGTCGGGAGTACGCCCTCCTCGAAGCCGCGGTTGCGGATCATCTCGGCGTAAAGCCCGCCGTCGCCCGAACCGGTGATCTCCTCGAAGAAGACGCCGTAGAGCGATGCGGGAATTTCGGCCCCGCGTTTGCCGAGATCGATTTCGATGCGACTCGCGTCGTCGCTTCCGGCCGCCGTCAGCAGGGCCGCCGTGCCGGCGAGGGTGCAGAGCAATCGTTTGGTATTCGTATTCATAGCGTCTTTATTGGCGTGTTGCGTTGTAGGGACGGTGTTCGGGGGCGGAGCCGAAGTCGTAGTTGGGCTGCGGGCCCATGACGAATTTCAGCGTGCCGCCGCGAACGATGTCGTCGTATGCGATGTAAGAGTTCAGATAAGGTTTTCCGTTCAGTTCCACGGATTGAATATAGCTGTTTTTTGCGGAATTATGCTCTGTTATCACCATAAATTTGCGTCCGTTGGGCATATTCAGCACCGCTTTCTCGAAAAGCGGGCTGCCGAATGAATAGACCCCGCACGAGGGATTGACCTGATAGAAACCCAACGCCGAAAGAATATGCCATGCCGACATCTGTCCGCAGTCCTCGTTGCCGATGATGCCGTCCGGTCGGTCGGTGTAGAAATGGTGCTGTACGTAGCGCACCAGTTCGGCGGTTTTCCACTGCTGGCCTGCGTAGTTGTAGAGATAGATGACGTGGTGCGAGGGTTCGTTGCCGTGGGCGTACTGGCCGATCAGCCCCGAAATGTCGGCCGAAGCGTGGGGACCCATGTCGCCGGAGACGCGGAACAGCGAGTCGATTTTTGCGCGGGACGGCTCGTCGCCGCCCATGGCTTCGATCAGCCCGTAGGGGTCCTGCGGCACGAAGAAGGTGTACTGCCACCCCGTTCCTTCGGCGAAGTAGCCCGTGCCGCCGTGGACCGACTGGAACGGGTTGTAGGGCGTGAGCCAGCTTCCGTCGTCGAATTTCGGGCGGATGAAATTGATGTCGCCGTCGAAGTAATGTTTCCAGTAGCGGGCGCGCCGGGCGAAAGTCCGCTCCGTCTCTTTGTGGCCGAGTTTGTGCGCCATGGCGGCGATGCCCCAGTCGGCCACCGCATACTCCATGGCTTTGGAGGTCGCCTCGAACTCCTTGTCCGCGGGAATATACTCCCGGTCCAGCACATAGCCGATTCCGGCCTGTTCGCGGAGCGTGGCCGTCTGCACGGCGCATTGCAGGGCGCGCTGCGCGTCGATTCCCCGGATACCTTTCACCACCGCGTCGCTGACGATCGGTACGCTGCCGTAGCCGGGCATCTGGTTGGTCTCGCCGCCGATCAGCGGCCAGATCGGAAGCTTGCCCTGCTGGTCGCAGATCGAGAGCATCGACGCGACCATGTCGCCCACCCGGTCGCTCTGGATGATCGTAAACCACGGATGCAGCGCCCGGTAAGTGTCCCAGCACGAGAAGGTCGAATAGTTCGTCCGATCGGCTTTGCGGATTTTATTGTCGTGGCCGCGGAATTCACCGTTCACGTCGCAGTAGGTCGTGGGGGCGATCATCGTGTGGTACATGGCCGTATAGAAGATGCGCTTGGCGCGTTCGTCGGCAGTTGTGATCTCGACGCGCTCCAATTCCTTTTCCCATGCGTCGCGGGCCGCCGTCATCACCTTGCCGAAATTCCAGTGGGGAATCTCTTTGCGCAGGTTTTCCAGCGCATTGTCGGTGCTTACGGACGAAATGGCGACTTTCAGCGCCAGCTTCTCGACGCTGCCTTCGAAGCAGACCACGCCCTTCACGCCTTCGCCTTCCAGCTCGCCGCGTCCGGCCGGCTCGTCGTCGTTGAAGACCAGCAGTTCGGCGATCGGACGGTCGCTTTTCAGTGCGAAGTAGACGCGGTGTTCCGGCGCCCAGCCTTTGACGATGCGGTGGCCGACGACGGTGTGGGCATCGACCAGCCGTAGCGACGAGGCGACCGACGGGAATCCGTTGCCTTCGCGGAGGTTGATCAGCAGACGGGCCTCTTCGCCTGCCGGGAACGTGTATTTGTGGAACGCGACCCGCCGCGATGCGGTCAGTTCGGCATGAATGCCGTTGTCGAGCGTCAGGGAATAGAAATAGGGCGAAACCCGCTCGTTTTCATGCCGGTAATGGGCTGAACAGCTGTTCGAGATGTCGTCCTGTTCGCCGCGGCGCGTACGCACGTCGCCCGTGAAGGGCATGATCTGGATGTCGCCCAAATCGGTGCAGCCCGTACCGCTGAGGTGCGTGTGCGAAAATCCGATCAGCACGTTGTCCGAATAGTGGTAGCCGGAACACCAGTCCCAGCCTTTGAAGATATTTTGCGGTCCGACCTGTATCGCACCGAAGGGAACGCAGGCCCCGACGAAAACATGGCCGTGGCCGCCCGCTCCGATGTAGGGATCCACATAGCGGAGGTAGTTTTTGTCGCCGGCCGCGGCCGATACGGCGATGGCAGCTGAGAGCAGGGTGAAAAGAATCTTTTTCATGCGGTTCGGAATTTTGAAAAAAGGATAATCCGCAGCCCGGTTCCGGAAGGCGGGGTATCCTTTCATGCGACGTTTAGATTTCGGCCTTGATGCGCAGCACGGTCAGCGACCACGGTTCGAACGTGTAGTCGAACCTTTCCGAGAAGCCGTTGTAGGTGCTTTCCCTTGGGAATACCTTCTTCGGATCGTCGAGCGTGTTCTCGTCTTTGGGATCGTTCGACGTGAGGGTGACGACTTTGCCCTTACGCTCCACGGAGGTTACGTTCTGCAGGTTGATCGACGTGGTGAACGGCTCTTCGGTGGCGTTCACGAATTTGACGATCAGTTCGCCCGTACTCTCGTCGTAACCCGAAACTACATAGTGCTGTATGTTCTCGATCGTCGTTTCGAGCATCTGTTTGTCGTCGAGATAATAGGTGAATTTGCCGCCTTTGACGTCGATGCGGATGTCATACCAGCGTCCCTCCTCCACATGCTGCGAGATGTTGTTGGGAATCTGCGGCATGTCGTTGCCGTCGATGCGCTGGAAAGCCGTGGTCTGGTTACCCCAGCCGCCGATGTTGAGCACGTAGCCGTTCAGCCCGTCGTGCATGCCGAAGTAGATGAGGAACCCCTCCGCTCCGGCGGTCTTGCGGGCCTTGAGCGAGATCGAGCAGTCGCCGAACGCTTCCGGCGTGCTCCATAGAATCCAGCGCATCACGCCGGGACCGGAGCCTTTCAGCGTGCCTTCCCCGGCGGTCCACGAACCCTCTTGGGGCGTCCAGCCCTGCGTCATGTCGGCTTCGACGGTGTGACCGTCGGCCAGCGTGACTTTCAGGTCCTTGTATTCGTTGTCGGTATTCCAGCCGCCCAATGCGATTCGGCCGCGGACTTCGACGGGGTGTGTCGGCTGTTCGAATGCGGTGGCGACGTTGAACGACGGACGGTTTTCGGCGTACATCTTCTGTACCTGATACGACGAGCGTCCCATGACGCGGTGGGAGTCGAACCAGATGAGGTTCGTGGGCCAGACGCGGTCATTGACGTTCTCTAACAGCGGAGCGTAGGAGGCCATCTTCACAAGGTCGGAGTTGCGCTCGACGCCCGTAAGGAACGCCGCCTCGGCCAGTGCGCCGAGCAGGTTGCCGCCGCCGACATTCTGATTGACGGCGTATTCGCCGATGTAGATTTCGTAATCCCCGCGTTCCTGTTGGTCGAAGAGTTTGTCGCTGGCGAAGAAGAATTCGGGCGACACGTACCAGTGGGGATCTATCATATCGACCTTCTCGTGACGGTGCTGGCCGCCCAGTCCGAGCGTCGAGATGAGTTTTAACTGCGGATATTTCGCCTTGATGGCCTTGTAGAATTTGTCGTGACGCTTTTCATAGACCGGACCCCAGTTTTCGTTGCCGATTTCGACGTATTTCAGCGGGAAAGGTTCGGGATGACCGTTCTCGACGCGTTTGCGGCTCCACGCGGTCGTGCCGTCGCCCAATGCGTAGTCGATGGCGTCGAGTGCGTCGTTGATGAAGAAGTCCACCTCCTCTTCCGGACATGCGTCGCCCGCGCGGCCCTGACAGCCCAGTCCCACGTTGCAGACGAACATGCCTTCGGCACCGATGTCCTCGCAGAACTGCAGGAATTCGTGGTAGCCGAAGCCCATCGTGGTACGATAGCCCCAAGTGTCGTAAACACCCGGACGGGTGGCCGGATCGCCGATGGTTTCCTTCCATTTGATACGGTTCGAAAGGGTGATGCCCTCCACCACGCAGCCGCCCGGCCAGCGGACGAATGCCGGACGCATGGCTTCGAGCGTCTCGGCGATATCCTTGCGCAGTCCGTTTTCGCGGTTGCGGAACGTCTCGGCCGGGAAGAGCGAAACGTAATCGAGCAGCAGCGTTCCCTTGCCTTCGAGTTCGATGACGAAGCGGGCGTTGTGGTCAGTGCCGGCAGCTACGAGTTCGCCCGAATACTGACACCAAGATTTATCCGGGTCGAGGGCCAGCGGCCGGTTGCAGAGTTCCGTGCCGTCGGCGCCGACGAGTTTGATGGTGGCTTTGCCGTCGAACCGGTTGCCGTTCGAGGTGTTGAAACGCAGGAAATAGCTTTTGTTCTTTTCGATGTTGATGCCCCAGAATCCGGTATTGGAGAGCGCGACGCGTCCCTGAACGGGAAGCGTGACCTTCAGCGCCGTCGGAGTCGCGCTGTTGAGCGGATATTCGGTCGTGAGTTGCATGGTCGCGCCTTCGCCTGCCAACTGTTCGAGCGACCATGCGGGTATTTCGTCCGTTGTCCAGCGAAATGCCAGATCGGGATGGGGCTTCGAGCCGGTAAGGTGATTGCAGACGGCGGGCGGATAGATTTTATCGCCTTCGATCCGGTAGCCTTCGGGTACGGAGCTGTCTTCGAATCCGCGGTTCTGAATCAGCTCGGCGTAGAGTCCGCCGTCGCCCGCGTGGTTGATCTCTTCGAAGAAGATGCCGTACAGGGATGAGGGAACCTCTGCGCCGCGCTGTGCCGCATCGATGTTTATTTGGGCTTCCGGCTGAGAACAGGCGCCCAGCAGCAGGGCCAGCGCCGGAAGCGAAAGATTCTGGTGTAGGGTTTTCATGGTCGGTTTGTTGGTCGGGTTATCTGTAATTTAGCGGTCTGCGGGGCGGTGTTCCGGAGCGGCGCCGAACTCCCTGTTCGGTTGCGGACCCATTGTCAGGCGCAGCGTTCCGCCCTTTACGATGTCGCTATGGCGGATGTAGGCGTACGGATAGGGTTTGCCGTTGAGTTCCGCCGACTGGATATAGATGTTGCGTTCTGAATTGCCTTCGGCCTTTACCGTGAATTTTTTGCCGTTCTCCGTCCGGATGGTCATTTCCGAGAATTTGGGACTGTCGAGGACGTAGATTCCCAGCGAAGGATTCACCGGGTAGAATCCCATCGCCGAAAGTACGTACCACGACGACATCTGGCCGCAGTCCTCGTTGCCCGCCAGTCCGTTGGGCCGGTCGGTGTACATTTCGTTGAGTATGCGGCGCACCATGCGGGCGGTTTTCCACTGCTGTCCGGCGTATGCATAAAGGTAGACGGTGTGGTGTCCCGGTTCGTTGCCGTGGGCGTACTGGCCGATCAGGCCCGATATGTCGCCCGACGCCTGTTCGCCCATGTCGCCCTCGACGGTGAAGAGCCGGTCGAGTTTCTCCGTGAACGCCTCTTCGCTGCCGAAAAGTGAAATCAGCCCCCGGACGTCGTGCGGCACCAGCCAGATGTACTGCCACCCCGTACCCTCGCAGTAGTCGTCGTTGCGGTGGGTCGAGTGGAACGGATCGAACGGTTCGCGGAACGATCCGTCGAGGTTGCGGCCGCGGAAAAATCGGGTTTCGGGGTCCCAGTAACTTGTGTAGAATCGGGCGCGCCTGCTGAACAGGCGGGCATCCTCTTCGCGGCCCAGCTTTTCGGCCGCAAGGACGATGCTGCCGTCCGCCAGCGCATATTCCAGCCCTTTGGCGACCGATTCGCCCTCCTTGTCGGACGGGATGTAATCCTGCGTGCGGAGCCATGCGAGTCCCTTGTAGTCGCTCAGCATCGACCGCTTCATGGCTTCGAAGGCGCGGTCGTAATCAATGCCCGGAAATCCTTGCATAACGGCGTCGGCGACGACCGGAACCGACTGGATGCCGATCATTTCGCGGGTGTCGGAGCCGTACAGGTGCCAGACGGGGAGATAACCCTGCTCGTCGTAAATGTCGAGCATCGTATTGACCATGTCGGGTACGCGTTCGGGCTGCAGCAGCGTGTAGAGCGGATGCGCGGCGCGGTAGGTGTCCCATAACGAGAATACGGTGTAGGTCTCGTGTCCGGGGTTCTCGTGGTTTTTGCCGTCGGCGCCGCGGTATGCTCCGTCGCAGTCGTTGAAGAGGTTGGGTTGGAGAAAAGCGTGGTAAAGCCCGGTGTAGAGGATACGGCGGGCCGCATCGTCCGAACCTTTGACCGCGACTTTGCCCAGCTCGCGTTCCCATTTGCGGCTGGTCGCCCTGACCGTGGCGGCGAAATCCCAGCCGGGAAGTTCACAGTCGATATTGCGCGCCGCGCCCGCCATGCTGACGGGCGAGATGCCGACTTTGACCAGTACCTCGCGGGCCGAATCGTCGAGCCGTGCGACTCCCTTGAGGTTTATGCCGCGCTCGATGCTGCTGCCTGCGGCGAGTTTGTCGTCTTTGTAGATTTCGAGCGTCACGGGTTCCGAGAAGCGTGCCGTGAAATAGATGCGCTGTTGTTTGGACCAGCCCGACGAACAGCGGTAGCCGCGGACCGTATGGTTGTCCTGCTGTTCGATGAAGGTCTCCGTCGCGCGGTCGTCGCCGTTGGCGTCGAAGAGATTTATCACCACCTGTTTCTGCCCCTCGCCGGGGAAGGTGTAGCGGTGGAATCCCACGCGCTCGGTGGCGGTCAGTTCGACGTCGATGCCGTAATCGTCCAGATGCAGCCGGTAGTAGGCCGGGGCGGTCGCTTCGCGCTGGTGCGAGTAGCGCGAGGCGTAGCCGCTGTCGGGATTCTCCTGCGATCCGGGCGTCACACGTATTTCGCCTGTGGTGGGCATAAAGAGCAGGTCGCCCGTGTCGCTGCATCCCGTGCCGTTGAGGTGCAGGTGTGCGAATCCCACGCAGATCGAATCCGAATCGTGGTAACCCGAACACCAGTCCCAGCCTTTGTTGAAGTTGTTGGGACCGATCTGCACGGCTCCGAACGGTGCGGCGGCGCCCATGAAGGTATGGCCGTGGCCCGACGTGCCTATCCGCGTGTCCACCCATTGCAGGACGCCTTCCAGTCGTGCGAGCGACGGATCGGGAGTCCGGGCTTGTATAGCGGTTGCGCCGGCGAGAGCCAGCAGCGGGATAATCGTGTGTCTGAGCATGGCCGAATTATTTGTTTTGGGGCTTGTTTTTCCACGGAATATGTTCGGGGTGCGCCTCGTAATACTTGCGGGCCGTGGCGACGTTGTCCTTGGGCATCAGGAATACGAAGCGGCCGGGGAAATCCTTTTCCAGCCGTTCGGCTTCGCGTTTCAGACGGGCCACGCCGTGGTAGCCGTAAGTGGCCGCCGTGGGGTAGACGTTCAGAAAGTGCGGCCGCGAAGGATCGAGCAGCCCCTGCCGGTGCGCGAGGTTGTTGTACAGATCGCCTTCGGCGACCAGATGGTCGCCCTGATTCATGATGATTACCCCGTCGTGGTAGTCCAGCACCACGTCGTCGTCGCCGTTGAAGACGCCTTCGAGTCCCGCGGTTTCCGTATAGCGGTAGAAGCGGTCCGTGCCGTAGGAGGTGTGCCAAAAGCAGGCCGTCTTGAATCCGGCCGACGCGAGCCATTGGCGATTGAGTTCGAGCCATTTCTCATAACCTTCCTCGCTGTAGTCGCGGCCGTAGATGAATTGGTAGCCCGAAGGGCCGGCCATCAGCTCGTCGTTGGGACTCATGTGCTTGTAATACCACTCCAGCAGGAACGGGTTCAGCTCCTGCATGCCGGCGCAGAGGGTCGTGCCGACGGGGAAGGCCCCGCGGTCGGTGTCCTCGGTCCAGATGGCGTAGAGCGCGTTCTGGTCGAACTGTACGTTGTCGCCGTCGCTGAATACGACGCTGACGTAGATTTTGCCGTTCTCGGCCTTGACGGCTTTGCCCGGCCGCTGTTTGAACGATTTGTTGGGGTAACTGCACCAGAAACTGCCGTTGGCGTAGTAGTCGCTCACGACGTAGCCGATGTTGTAGCGGTTGGTGACGTATAGCAGGTCGTCGCCGCTCTTGGCATAGCCCATGACGATGGCTCCCGGCTTGAAGTCGCCTTTTCGGCAGATCTCCTCGATGATCGAACGCTCTTCGGGATCAGCGTCGTCGAGCCAGAATGCGAAACCGCGCGACGCCACGGCATAGTCGTAGAGCGTCCACGGATTGCCCGTCCAGTCGCTGCGCAGTCCCAGCGTGAAGAGTATGTTCGGGTGGCATTGGGGCTGAATGGTCTCCATGGCCCATTCATATGCGTCGCGCTTGGACGCCCAACGGCCGTAAAGCCGCTCCACGTTACCTTTCCACGGGGTTTCGGCCGTCAGGCGGGCATAGAGTTCCTCGGTCAGCGGCAGTCCTTGGTGCTGGGCCGAGAGCATGACGGCCATGTTCCACGACCAGTCTTCCTCTGGACTCCAGATGTAGATGTTCTGCACACGGTCCGCATAGGCCTTGAACAGCGAGCGCAGACCCGGATCGCGGCCTTCGCCGAGGGGCAGGATCTCGAAGGGGCGTTTGGTGTCGTCGAGCTGGCGGACATGGTGGTCGGCTAAATAGAGGTAGCACTCGGCCGTCTCTTGATTTATGAGTCCCTGAAAGGCCGTGGAGATCATGCGCGCAGGGCCGTGGTCCCGGCGGATGTCGGCGACGGTGATCGTGCCTTTGTGCATTTTGGTTTTGTAGAACTGTCCCGACTGCGGTGCGGCGGCGGAAACCGTACCGCCGATAAAGATTGCGGTGGCTGTCAGGAGCGGAAATATGCGGTGTCTGATGATTTTCATGTTCGTTCGGGTTTGCGGCCTGCGGCCCTGTCTGCCGCCGGTTCGGTGCAATACGGCGGCAGACGGCGGCGCGGGCTATTTTTTGAGTTTGAGTCTCAGTACGGTCATAGATTGGGGGCGGAACGTGATGTCCATCGAGGAGCTTACGTTGTTGAAGACATCCTCCACCGGAACGATCCGGTTCCGGTCCTCGAAAGTGTTTTCCTCGTGCTTGGAATTCGCCCAGAGCGAGATGCGTTTGCCCTGCGGCTCGAATTCGGCGTTACGGAAATTGAGCTTCGTGCGCATCGGAACGTCCTCGGCATTGATTACCTTGACGATCACTTCGCCGTTTGTCCGGTCCAGTCCCGCGATGGCGTATTGGCGCTGTACGTAACTGTTGTCGTAGGTCAGGTCTTTTCGGCCGTCGATCCAGCACTCCAAGATATCCTTGTCCTTGATGACGAGTTTCACATGGTAGGTGCGGCCCGTTTCGATGCGTGTCGTCGGACGGTCGGTGTTCAGCACGAAGGCGTTGTCGTCGGCGACGCTCTGGAAGATAGTCCATGCATTGCCGAAGCTGCCCAGCGTCAGCTGGTAGCAGTTCGCCGGATCTTTGGCGCCGAATTTGAGGACGAACCCCTCTTTGCCGCCCAGCTTTCTGGCGTCGAATTCTACGGATACGATCTTCGACTTGACGGCGTCGAGCCATTGGTCGCGGAGCATGATCGAGCCGGTGCCGTTCTCGTCGGGCTGGATCAGCTTGCCGCCTTCGATTTTCCAGTTGCCCGAAGCGGCAATCCATTCGCCGGGATTATTCTCCGGATCCGATGCGTAAATCTGTTCCCCGTCTACCGAAATGCGGATATTGGAGTACTCCGCCGCCGTTTGGTAGGTTCCCAGACCGATGTCGCCGACCGGAGTGGTCTTGTCGGGAAGCACACCCAATTGCGTGTCGGTGGCCAGATTCACGTCCGGACGGTTGTCGGTGAACATGCGTTCGACCCAGTAGGAACTCCTGCCGATGACGTCGTCGTTCCGTACCAGAATCAGGTTGACGCCCATGCGGCATTTGGTATTCTCCATCAGCGGGGCGTAGGAGGTCATCGTCACCAGATCCGAATTGCGTTCCATGCCCATCATGAACGCTCCTTCGCTCAGTGCGCCTTCCATGTTGCCCGAACCGACGCCCATGTTGCAGGCGTATTCGCCGACATAGGTTTTGTGGCCCTCTTCGCGCGGGAACTTGTCGAAGTAGTCGGTGTTGGCGTAGAACCAGCTGGGGAAGTTGTAGAAATGGGGATCGTTCATGTCGTAACCGTCGATCCACGAGAGCTGGTCGCTCATCGGCAGGCAGGTAATGATCGTAATGTCGGGATACGCTTCGCGGATACGTTTGTAGAAGCGGTTGTAATATTTGGCGTACATGGCGCTGTGGTTCTCGTTGCCTACTTCGATATAGTCGAGCGTAAAGGGCGCGGGATGTCCGTTCTTTGCGCGTTCGGCGCCCCATTTGGTGGTCTCGGCGTCGCCCGTGGCGTACTCGATGGCGTCGAGCGCATCCTGTATTAGCACCTCGACCTCCTTGTCATCGTAATAGTCGCCGTTGCGGCCGTCGCACGACATGCCGGCGTTGCAGACGAACATCGCCTGCGCCCCGATGTCTTCGCAGTACTGCAGGAATTCGTGGTAGCCGAAGCCGTTGGTCGAGTGGTAGCCCCAGAGGTTGTACTCGCCCTTGCGGAGTTCGGGCTTGCCGATGGTGTTTTTCCAGTTCACGCGGTTCTCCATCGTCAGCCCCTCGACGATACAGCCGCCGGGCCAGCGCATGAAGGCCGGTTTGAGGTCGGCGACGAATTGGGCGACGTCCCTGCGCAGGCCGTTGGACCGGTCGTGGAAGGTCTCCTGCGGGAAGAGCGACACGTAGTCGATCTCCAGTGCGCCCGCCGAATCGAAACGCAGGGCGAACCGGCCGTCGTTCATGGTCTGCGAGGGCTTCATGACGGCTTCGAAATATTTCCACTCCCCGTCGCCCTTGAGCGTGAAACGTTTCGAGGCGATGACCTCGTTTTGCGCCGTGAGGATTTCAGCCGTCACGCCGCCCTTGTAGCCGGGTGCGGCCTTGATGTAGAAACGCAGGTCGTATTTTTTGCCCGCTTCGACGGCCAGTCCGTAGAAACCGCTGTTCACCAGCCTGAACGGGGCTGCATGGCGGTCGATGGTCAGGTACATGGCCTTCGATGCTTCGACGCCCAGATGGTCGGTGTCATCGATGCGGACCGAGTATTCGCCGTTGGCCGGACATTCGACCGTCCAGCCCGGATGTTTGTCCTCGATATTCCACGGAATACTCCAGCTTCGCAGGTGTTCGGGCGAGGAGTAGACCGATTTATGGGGCGCGTAAACGCGCTTGTCTCCGGGATTGTAGGTACAGCCCGACGGAAGATTCGCCTCCTCGAAGCCGCGGTTGAAGATCAGTTCGGCATAGATGCCGCCGTCGGCCGAGCGGTTGATGTCTTCGAAGAATACGCCGTACATCGTCGGGGCGATTTCGGCTTTTTCCTGCGCAACGTCAATGTCGATGCGCGTCAGGGGGATTTCCTGCGCCGTCGCGGCCGGGACAAGGCCTGCGGCTCCCAAGGAAAGCAGTGCTAATAGTTTTGTTCTCATTGTCTTGCGGGTCGGAATGTTATTTGCAGTATTTTTTCAGCAGGTCTATTTCGGTCTGATCGTAGGGGGTGAAGTCGCCGTGGTAAATGTCGTGCTGCCACGGTCCTTTGTACTTGCCGTGTTCGGGACGGTGGCCCCACGGGAGGTCGGTCTGCGTCTTGCCGTTCACCAATCCCCACATCATGCAGCCTACCTCCTCTTCGGCGAAGACGGGCAGCACGGTCGGGATCGTCGATGCCGCGGGTCGGTTCATCCATTCGGTGCAGATCACCGGACGCCCCTCCTTTTTCAGCTCGCGGCACGTATTGCGCGTGTGGTTCGCATCGGCGTAGCAGTGGAAGCTGACTATGTCCGAGTTGTCGAGGCAGAAGCGGTTCAGCCCCTCGTTGCCGCACCATACGCCGACGGTGATCGGCTGTTTGACATCGACCTCGCGCGCCCACTTCACGACGCTTTTCAGCAGCGGCAGGCTGCGGTCGCCCAATCCGCTGTTGGTGGGTTCGTTATAGAGGTCCCATACGAAGATGCGGTCGTCCTGACCGAAGCGGGTCATGATCTCCTTGACATAGGTTTCGAGCAGCGGATGCGTGCGCTCGTCGATGACCATCGTATGACCGGGCGAGGGCGACCACGCCCATGCGTACCAGCCTTTGAGCGGTTCGGGCTGCGGCCCGGTCACGGGATCGGCGTTGGCGCCGAAAACGCAGTCGTCGAAGAAGATCGGCATCGCCTTGATACGGTGTCTGTCGCAAATTTCCAAAAATTTGTCGAACGCTTTGATGAAATGTTTCGGATTTTCGGCATAGACGGCGTACTGAAGCACGACGCGGGCGCAGTTCAGCCCCGTCTCTTCGGCCAGTGCGAGTTCGCGCTCCATCACTTCGGGCGAGAAACTCGTCTTGTCCCACATGGCCGTATAGTTGATAGCATTTGCGGGAATGTAGTTGAAGCCGCAGAACCACGGATTGGCTTGGCCCCATGCCTGCGCCTGCGCTTTGGTCCAGCGTTCCGAAGCCTTTGCGTCGGTTGCGCAAATCGTCAGGACTACCAGTAGGGCTGCGAATAGGAATGCAGTCTTTTTCATCGGTATCGGTTTGTAGTTTTGTTGTACTCGGAGAGAGCCTTGTAAAAGGCGTCGATATTGGCGTGGGGCGTTTCGGGCGGCACGTCACAGCCCGACGAAAGGATGAAGTTCGGATATGCCGCCGTGGCGTTCAGCAGTTTCTGCGTCGCGCGGTACATTTCGTCGGCGGACGCCTGCTTGAACAGTCCCACGGGGTCGATGTTGCCCATAACCAACGTGTCAGCGGGACATGCTTCCAGCGCTGCGACCATCCCGGCCTGATTGCCGAAGTGGTAGCCGGCCGAACCGGTCTCGACCATGGCTTCGGTGCAGTGCCCCGTATTGCCGCAGTTGTGCAGCACGACCAGAAAATGGTCGTCCTGAACCAACTCTACGATCCGTCGCACGTATAGGGAGGAGTAAAGGCTGCAATCCTCGTTGGAAACGAGTCCGGCGGCGGGTTCCGCAATCACGACGCCCTGCGCTCCGCTCTTTTTGAGCGCTATGCAGTAATCGCCGATGAACCGCGTGCATTTTTCCAGCAGCAGTTGAATCGTCTCAGGCTCGGTAAAGGTGGCCATCATCAGTTCGGTCATGCCGAAAAGCCGTCCGGCCAGCGAGAACGGCCCGATGCAGCCCGCGAACAGGGGCTTGTCGCCGAGGGCTTCGGCGACGATGCGGTTGGCCTTGAGGTACTGCGGGATGCGGCCGGCTTCGAGCGTCGGGATTTCCAGCGCCTCGATCTCCGTGAGGTCGTGCACCAGAGCGTCGGTGACGCTCGGAACTTCGTTTTCGGGAAAGACGATGTGTGCGCCGAAGGCCTCCGCCTCTACCGTCAGATCCATGATGACCGAGCATGCGTCGGCGGGGTAGCGGTCATTGAGGGCCAGAATGGCGCGGGCGTGCACTTCGCCGTCGGTGACGGCGTCGCGCACCGTGTAACCGCACAGTTCGATGCCCGGATGGGTCATGATCGGAATCGCCAGACGCCGCCGGCCGTTTCGGGCTGATTCGGCCCAAGCTTTCATATCGAGTGTTTTCATGTTCATCGTATTTTTGTTGATTGTCAGGAGATTCTGCGTTTGTAGCATGCCGTGTTGCGGCAGATCGTACAGCCGTACGGTTTGCGTTCGACCCGACTGCCGATGCCGATGATGCCGCTGACCGATTTGATCGGGTACATCAGCGAGCTTTCGGTCAGTTCGATGCCGCAGGGCCGGTCCGGAAGCATGCCGAACAGCAGATGCTGTTCGGTAACCCTCCATCCGCAGTACCCCGGACTGTAGGGGAGCGTGTGCGGTATCTCCAGATCGCAGTCCAGCTGCTGTTCGAGTTTTGCGACGCAGGCTTCGGCCAGTACGCTGCCCACGGAGTCGGCGATGAATTCCCGGACGCAGTCGCCCGACTCCCTGTAGGTGCGGCGGAACTCTTCGAATTCGCGTCCTGCCGTAGCCACGAACAGGCAGAACAGCTCCGCGCCCGCCAGACTGTCGGTGATGATCTTGCCGGGGCGGAAGTTCACGCCGCCGATCTCTATATGCAGCGGCGTCAGCACTTGCCCGTTGCATATTCGGTAGAGAATGCGGGGTCTGCAGACTCGCTGCGTTTGGGCGAGCACCTCGTCGAGCATGGCGAGTATCTCAGGTTCGGGCGTTCCGTCGCCGTAGCCCATGGTGCGGTAGATCTCCTGCCGGTCGATCGCGAGGTCTTTGTAGTCGATGTCTATTTGCCGGGTTCGCATGGTGGCGTCGTTGGATTCAGGCGATGTTGAGCAGTTGTTTCGCACCCGTGACGGCCGCGTTGGCGTTCGAGGTGTAGAGGTCGGCGCCGATCTGCGCGGCGAATGCCGCATTGACGGGCGCTCCGCCTACCATGACCTTCACCTTGTCGCGCAGGCCGGCTTTGCTCAGTTCCGTGACGACGTTGCGCATGTAGTTCATCGTGGTCGTAAGCAGGGCCGAAAGGCAGAGTATGTCTGCATTGTGCTCTTCGACGGCTTTCACGAACTTTTCGCTCGATACGTCGATGCCGAGGTTGATGACTTTGAAACCGCAGCCCTCGAACATCGAAGCCACGAGGTTCTTGCCGATGTCGTGCAGGTCGCCTTTGACAGTGCCGATCACTACGGTTCCGACGTGCGATTCGACTCGGCCGCTCATGTGGGGTTTGAGCACCTCCAGCGCGCCTTTCATCGCGCGCGCGGACATCAGCAGGTTGGGAACGAATGCTTTGCGGTCTTGGAACCGCTGGCCGATTTCGGCCATGCCGGCGGTCAGGTAATCATCGATGATCGACTGGGCGTCCATGCCGGATTCGATCGCTTTGCAGACCAGCTCCTGCGCAAGTTCGAGTTTGCCGTCCACGATCGCCTGCGAAATTTGGTTCATATCTTCCATGGTCGTAGGTTATTTTAGTTGTGCATTGGCTATATCTATGAATGTAAGCATGTTTTCGAGCGACGTGTCGCTTTCGACCGAATGCGAGGGCGAGAATATGTAACAGCCGTCGCGGCCCAGTTCGAGCAGGTGGCGCGATTCCCTCGCTACCTCCTCTTTGGTGCCGAAGGGCAGGGTTTTCTGCATCGACAGACCTCCGTGGAAAGCCAGCCGTCCCCGGTACCGGCCCAGCAGGTCGTCCACGTCCATCACTTCGGGCTGGAAGGGGTTGAAACAGTTGAGTCCGATCGAAATCAGATCGTCGAACAGCTCGTCCACGTCGCCGCAGCTGTGTATCATCACGTATTTTCCGGCCTGACGGACACGGCCGTACATGCGCTGCAGGCGGGGATAGATAAACTCTTTCCAGAGGTCGTATCCCATGATCAGTCCGATCTGCTGTCCCCAGTCGTCGCCGAAGTAAACCGCGTCGATGTCGTATTCGAGGGCTTTGTCGATCTGGCGCAGGTTGTAGTCGCAGATCGCGTCGAGCAGCTGGTTCACGAATTGGGGATTGATGTAGAAATCCATCAGCAGGTTTTCGATGCCCCGCAGCGTCCATGCCCGTTCGTAGAGCGAGAATCCGATCTGGAACACACGGAACATGTTGGGCTTTTTGCTGATTTCGCTTTCGATGTCGGCGAAGAAGCGCGGGTCGAGCGGATCGGGAAAGGTGTAGCCTTCGAGCGTGGGGTTTTCGAGGATGCAGCCCTTCACGTCGCCGATATCCTTGTCTACGCTGCGGTCCCAAACCACGCCGAAGACATCGCGGACATAGTCGCCGCCCAAATCTTCGAAGAAGCCGATGTCGCTTCCCAGCTGCAGGATATGGTTGCCCAGTACCGGGTCGAGGTCATCCGTGTCGTAGTACTGCATGAGAGCCTCTTTCGGCTCTTTGGTGAATTTGAAAGACCAAGGAACGTAAGGCGGCTTTTTACCGTCGAGGACGCACTTGATTACTTCTCGTTTGGTCATATCGTTGGTTTATAAAAAATGAAGCGAATTGGTTATACAAATATATAGGGTAAAAAGTCTGCTGTCTACCGTGTAATTTGCAAATAATTGTGCTATATTTGCACTAAGGGCCGTTCCTTCGATAATAATATAAGATCATGCTTTACGAAACCATTATTCCGGCATCCGGATCGTCGTTTACGAAGAAGAATTTTATATTCAAACACTTTCCGCCGGACTGGCATTATCATCCCGAATACGAGCTGGTCGCCATTACGGAGGGGGTTGGCAAGCGTTTCGTCGGAAACGGCGTCAGCGAATTCTCGCCGGGCGATATTGCGTTTATTGGCTCGAACGTGCCCCATTTTCATCTGAGTGACCGGGTTTACTATGAAAACAACGATCTGTATTGTTGTTCCGAAGTGATCCAGTTCAACCAGAATATCTTTCCGGCCGATTTCCGCACCATGCCCGAATTCGGACCGATCGTACGGCTGCTGGACGAAAGTTCCCGCGGCCTGCTTTTCCACAACGACGAGGTGCTGGAGCGCATCCGTACCCGTCTGTCGGATTTCGAACGGCTGGACGGCCTGAAACGGCTGATGGAACTTTACCGCATTCTGGGAATGCTGAGCCAGACTCCCGATTTTTCCTACCTGTCGATCGCCGAGGTGGACTACAACCGGGTCAAAGACCTGCATAACCTGCCGGTTTACCGGGCATATCAGTATCTGGCCAATAATTTCAAGGAGCCGGTTACGCTCCGGCAGGTGGCCGGATACGCCGGACAGAATCCCACGGCGCTATGTCGGAATTTCAAGCAATCGACCGGACGCAGTATTTTCAACTGCCTGCTGGAAATTCGTATCGACTTCGCATACAAACTGCTCGTCAATTCCGATTTCAGCATCATACAGGTGGCTTATGAATCGGGGTTCCGCAACATCTCGCATTTCAATCACAAATTCAAGGAGATGTCGGGCCTCTCGCCGCTGGAGTACCGCCGGGCGCATCAGGGGAAGTCGAGGACCGAATATTCGGAGGAAGAACTTACGGCCGCGGCCGGTGACGAATGATTCGAAATAAGGCTGGTCCCGAAAGAGAACCAGCCTTATCGTTTCGGACCGTCTACCGGGCCAGCACCCTGCGGGGACCTTTGACGCGTATCTCGGCGGAGTGTTGTCGCCGGTCTGCTTCGGAGACGGGCTGGGAGCCGCCGATATAGAACGAGATACGTCCCGGACAGCAGGCCGTAGTGCCGTCTACATCGACCAGTGCGAGATTACGGGGCGTAAGGGTGAATTCGACGATCTGTTCCTCACCCGGCTGCAGATGAATGCGCTTTACGCCTTTCAGCGCCCTAATCGGCTTGGGCTCCGGAGCGTCGGGATGGCTGACGTAAAGCTGTACCACTTCATCTCCGGCTACGCTACCTGTATTGCGGACGCGGGTTACAACCTTCACGGACTCTCCGGTGACTGTGGTTTTGGCGGAGCATACCGGAGTGTCATATGTAAAAGTCGTGTAGCTGAGTCCGTATCCGAACGGATAGAGCGGTCGTCCTTCGAAATAGCGGTAAGTGCGGCCTTTCATCGAATAGTCGTTGAAATCAGGCAGTTGTTCGTCGTCTGCATAGAACGTGACCGGAAGTCGTCCCGACGGGTTGCAGTCGCCCCATAGAATATCGGCTACGGCTGTTCCGGCGGCCTGTCCGCCGTACCATGCCTGCAGAATCGCATCGGCATTTTCGGCCTCCCACGGGAAAGCCATCGCACTGCCTGACATCGAAACGAAGACGAGCGGAATCCCGATCTGTTTTACAACCTGCATCACTTGGGTCTGGACTTTTGGAAGCATGATGCCGGTGCGGTCGCCGCCGAGGAATCCGTCGAGTTTTTCGCGTCCTGCGTCGCCCTCTTCGCCTTCCAGCCGGGGTGAGATGCCGCCGACGTAGATCACGAGGTCGGCGCCTTCGACGGCTTTGCGTATTTCATCGGCCCCGGCTTCCGGCGTGGTGTAATCCGAAGCGCGCAGGTAGACGATCTCGGCACCCGTTTTCGCCCGTATGCCTTTCAGCGGTGTGACGATCTCCGACGGGAATCCGTTGTAGTTGCCCAGCTGGACTTCGGGCGAATCGGCATTTGGTCCGAGTACGGCGATGCGGCGCAGGTTGTGGCGCAGCGGAAGCAGTCCGTTGTTCTTGAGCAGCACCATGGATTCGTGCGCCATCTTCAGAGCATGGGCCTTGTGCGAATCGGCTTCCAGTACCGAATAGGGAAGTGTGGCGTAAGGATCGCGCTCCTGCGGATCGAATGCGCCGAGTCGGAACCGGATCGTCAGCAGCCGTGCGAGCGATTCGTCGATCACGGCTTCGGAGATAAGCCCCCGCTCGACGGCTTCGGGCAGGTAGGCGAAGATTTCGCCGCAGTCCAGATCGGTCGTATGTATCACTGCATCCGCCGCGGCCGAGGCTCCGTCCGGATGGGTTTTGTGGTTTTTGAAGAAATCGTCGATCGCTCCGCAGTCCGAAGTGACGTAGCCCGTGAACTCCCATTCGCCGCGCAGAATCTCCTGCATCAGCAGGTCGCTGGCGCAGCACGGTTGCCCGCGGAACCGGTTGTAGGCGCCCATCACGGCGCTCACGTTGCCGTCTACGATCAGGTCGCGGAATGCTGGCAGGTAGGTGTCCCATAAATCGTAGTCGCTTACGTCGGCATCGAAGACATGGCGCGAAGGTTCGGGACCGCTGTGGACGGCATAGTGCTTGGCGCAGGCCGAAGTCTTCAGCAGGACCGGATCGTCGCCCTGCAGTCCCTCTACGATGGCTTTGCCCAGCAGTCCGGTCAGGTAGGGGTCTTCGCCGTAGGTCTCCTGTCCCCGGCCCCAGCGCGGATCGCGGAAGATATTGATGTTCGGGGTCCAGAACGTAAGGCCCTTGTATTGGATGCCGCCTTTGCCCGTGCGGTTGGCTTCGTTGTAGATGGCGCGCGCTTCGGTCGAGGTGATGCTGCCCATTTGCCGTAACGCTTCGGGATCGAACGTCGCAGCCATCGCTATCGCCTGCGGAAAGACGGTCACTTTGTCCCACGAGCGGCCGACGCCGTGCAGACATTCGTTCCACCAGTTGTAGGCCGGGATTCCGAGCCGTTCGATCGCGGGCGTGAGATTCTGCATCTGGGCGGCCTTCTCTTCGAGGGTCAGCCGTGAGATGAGGTCCTGCACCCGATCGGAGATCGGGAGGTCGGGGTTGCGGAAAGGGTATTCCTGAGCGTGGACTGTCAGTACGAAGAGGCTGGCGATCCCGAATAGCAGACTGCGGAGTGATTTGGTCATTTTTTCTGTTTATCCGTTTGAGTGACTGGCAAGATGCCTGATGCAAAATTAATAAAACCTATGGAGGCGAACAAGTCCGCTCCATAGGTTTTTGCAGAGAGAGACCGTTATTTGGTAAATACCGTTTTCGTACGGGAACAGGTGCCTTCCCATCGCATTTCGACGGGATCGGCCGGGTCGGTTTTGTCGATATAGTTGTAGTACATGTAGAATGTCGTGACTATATACGATTTGTGCGAATTCTGTACGTCTACGGTCCGTTCCACGAGGATTTTGTTCCGCGGATTCTTCGGGTCGAGGTTCGGTTCGTCGCGGTTTATCTCGATGATGTCGGGATGCAGCGGCGTAAAGGTCAGCGTGGAATCCGCGTTTACGGTCATGTTCATCCGGTAATTTTCCCGGTTGGAGACGCGTTCGGAGGTATTGCCTGCGTAGAGCGATACGGTGGAGGGATCGACCACGCGCAACGTACGGGTCATGCGGACGTCGATGAAATCGCCCGTAGCGACTTCCCGGATCGTGCCCGACAGCGAATAGGTGCCCGTATAGGCGTTCGAGAGGACGACGTTCATTAGGATCGTACTGTATTTCGGCTCTCCGATCCTGTATTCCGAGGTCGAGACGATCGAGATCGGAAGAACGAAATTCTTGTCCTTGTCGATCTTGTCGAGATTGAAACTGATCGGAACGTCGGTGTATTCCGTTCCGGCTTTGATGATGATGCCTTCCCCGTTGAAAGAGTAGCACTCTTCGGGCAGCAGTTCGTAATAGAGACTGCGGTCGTTACGGTATTTCTCCCAGTTGTATCCTTCGAGGGTGTCGGGGTTGACCGCCAGATCGACCCTGACGTCGCGGTCGAGTTTCGACGATCCGTTTACGGCGACGGTGATGAGCGTGTCCCTGACATTCGCATCCACATAGTTGAGATCGTACTCGCGGAAGCCGTTCTGGTTAATCAGCACGTGTTTGATGAACAGCTCGTCGTCGAGCTGGTTGTTGTTGCAGGCCGTGAAAAATGCCGTTGCGGCAAGCAGGAATATAATTGCTTTTTTCATAAGTCGTGTTCGTTTTGCGGTTACTACCAGCCCGGATTTTGGGTCAGTTTGGTGTTGCGCTTCAGTTCGTCGTCGGTGAACGGCCAAAGATACATCTTGTCCATGAAAACCTTGGTTATCTGCGTCGGCGTGGTTTCGTAGAATCGTTCTTTCTGCGTGCCGGACCCCTTCATGTCGACGTTCATACCCATTACGGCTTCGTTTTCTTCCGTTGCAGCGTCTTTCCAGCGGCGGAGATCGAAGTAGCGCGATCCTTCCATGAAGAATTCGATCTGGCGTTCGCGCTTGAGTTTATCGCGGAAGGTGTCGGGCGACCTGTATTCCGCATCCGTGAGATCGGGCAGTCCGGCGCGGAAACGCACCTGCCGGAATGCTTTTCTGATCTCGTTCACATCGCGCTTTACGATAAACGGTTCGTCATAAATTACATGGTTGAATTCGTACGCTTCGCCGTCGGGAAGTTCATTCAATGCTTCGGCATACCATAACAATACGTCGGCGTAGCGAATTTCGGGATGCGGCTTGTAGGTCGTTCGTCCGCCTTCGTCCCACGAGTCGTCGGGGTCGTAATATTTTTTGATGCCGATGCCGGTGAGCGGGAAGTTGTAGGGACGCGACAACTGTTTCCCGTCTTGGCCCGCGCGGTAGTAGTTGCAGCGGAAATTCTGGTATCTCTGGTCGGCGGTGCCGTTTTCCCAGATGCAGCCGTTGTAGGCGATCGAAGCGTAGAACCGCGGTTCGCGGTTGAGCCACATCCGGTGACAGTCGTTCGGGACGAACGGATCGTTGGTGTCTCCGGTGGTGAATCCCGATGTGTAATAGGGATATTCGCTACTTGCCTGATCCTTGTCGCGGCCGTCCCGCATGTAATAGGCGTTGACCTGTTTGAGCGTGGCCGCCATGTTGTTCGTGCCGTTATGCGAATAGGGGAATGCCTTATAGACGAACGAGTTGACGTCGGCGCCGCTCTGTCGCATAAAGATGAATTCGTTGTTGAGCGTTACGGGAGTCTCTCCGTTGAAGAGCTGCGCATAGGATTCAAAAGGATCGATGCCTCCGGCTCCTTCGGGGAATGCCGCCGTGGGGACATTCGGTGCCAGAGGTGCCGTTGTCGCGGTAGCCCTTACCGTTATCAGTTCGTAAAGTCCCATTTCGATCACCTCCTTGGCCGCTGCCGCCGCCCGCGCCCATTTGCGGATGTCCTTTTCCTGCGGAATCAGGTTGCGGCCTTCGTTGTCCTTGACGTTGAACAGGTCTGTGTTGCCGTTGAAGAGAGGCGAGGCGGCATAGAGCAGTATCTTGGCCCGCAAGGCTAATGCGGCGCCCTGCGTGGCGCGTCCGACCCATGTCGAAGCGTATTCCGAAGGCAGGATGCGGGCTGCGCGTTCCAGATCGGAGAGCATGAAATCGACCATTTCGTCGATCGTGGCGCGCGGGAGTGCCAGCTCTTCGTAATCGAGCGAGATGTCCTGTCCTTCGTCGGGTACGATCGGGACCGGACCGTATTGGCGCATCAGGGTAAAGTAGAAATAGGCGCGCAGGAAGCGGGCTTCTCCCTCCATGCGTTCCCGTTCGGCCGACGAGACCTCCAGACAGCGGTGAACGTTGTGGATGAAAATCGAAGCCGTACGGATTCCGACATACATTGCATTGTAGCGGTCTTCCCAAACGGGGTTCGTCGATGAGTATTGTCCGTTCTGGTAGAGTTCGCACGAGGCGTTTGCATCGTTGTAGATCGCTTCGTCCGATGCGAAGTAGAGGGCGCCGTTCGAGAGCGACGGAGTGCTGCTCAGTGAGCTGTAGACCTCCCAGAGCCACTGTTTCGTGGTGTTTTCGCGGACGAAGATCGAGTCGTACTGTTGCATGTCTTTCACATACTGCTGGACGTCGAGAAAGTCCCCGCACCGGATCATGCTCAGTGCGGCAAACATGACGATCAGAATGTTTCCTATTTTTTTCATAATAATCGGGATCTTAAGGTTAGAAGCTGACGTTCACGCCGAATGTATAGGTTCTTTGGATCGGGTAGGAGTTGCCGTCCTTGCTGCCCATTTCGGGGTCCCACCAATCGAACGACGACCAGCAGGCGAGGTTATAGCCGAGGAAGAAGATGCGTGCCTTCTCGACCCGGAATTTGCGGGTGAAAGCTTTCGGGAGCGTATAGCCCACTTCGAGGTTTTTCAGGCGAAGGTAGTGCCCGTCGCGCAGCCACCATGTGGACCATTTGGTGTTGTTTTCGCGGGGACCGTACGAGAGCCGCGGGAAAATGGCGTCTTGGCGTTCGGTGGCGGGGTCTCCCGATATTTCGCGTGATATCCAGCGGTTCTTGGGGTCGGCTACTACCGAAAGGATGTTGCCGGCGTCGTTTGCGATGAACGGGAACGTGGAATAACCTTCCATAATGAAGTCCATCTTGCCCGTACCCTGAAACAGAATGCTGAAATCGATGCCTTTCCATTGGGCGCTCAGTCCGAGACCGTATACGAGTTCCGGGGTTCTCGTGTTGCCGATCGGAACGATGTCGTCGTCGTTGATGACGCCGTCGCCGTTGACGTCCTTATACTTGATGTCGCCGGGCATCAGTTCCTGTCCGTACTGGGGCGGGCTGCTGGCGATTTCGGCTTCGTCCTTGAAAAGACCAAGTGCGATCAGACCGCGGTTCTGTTCCCATTTGTAGCCCTGCGTCATGCGGTAATAGAGCGCATTGGCCGCTTCGTCGTATTTCAGCACCTTGTTGTAGGCATAGGTCAGGTTGCCGCGGAGCGTGAAGATGAAGTCCTTGCCGATACGCTGCGTGTAGCCGAAGTTGCCGTCGATACCCTCCGAGCGCATGGAACCCACGTTGCCCCAAGGACGTTGGTCTATCGATCCGCCGACCAAAAGGCCGGTAGTGCCGGGTAGGAAACCGCGCCGTATGAAGATGTCTTCGCGGTGGTCGCGGAAAATATCCACCGTCAGATCGAACCGATCGGCGATTTTCAGGTCGAGACCGAGGTCCTGCTTGGTGGTGACTTCCCATGTCAGGTTTTGCGAACCCATGAGTTGTACGAGTATGCCGTCAGCCCTGTTTGCCCCCATATTTCCGAAATTGACGCTGTTACCGCCTGTTACCGTGGTGATATAAGGGAAGCGTGTTCCGCCGCCGATGCGGTCGTTGCCGACTTGGCCCCATGAATAGCGGATTTTGAGCATGGTAAGCCACGGCATATGTTTCTTGACGAATTTCTCGTTCGAGATCACCCAGCCCGCGGCGATTGCAGGGAAGAAACCGAAGCGTTCCTTCGGCTCGAAATTCTCCGATCCCGTATATCCGAAGTTGAATTCCACCAGATAGCGGTCGTCGTAACCGTAAGTTACGCGGCCGGAGAGGCCCATGTTGCGCTGGGGAACCGATTTGAAGACATTGTCATTGACATCGTTTTCCGAAAACGACTGCATGTAATAGTAGAGCAGACCGCCGACCCGGTGCCTGTTGAAAGCTCGGTCGTATGCCAGTTGCACTTCGCCGTAGGCGCGCCGGGAGCCGTAGACGTCCGATGTTTGCCAGAGCGGTTGCTCGTCTATGATCCGCGACGTAATCAGATTGCCTTCCATGTCGCGGACTCGTTCTGCCTTGTACAGAGCCGGCATTTTCAGGCGGCCCAGATTGTGCCGGTTGTAGGCGTCATAGGAGAACCGGCCGGTAAAATGCAGCCCTTGCGTAATAAAACTCAAGTCCTGTTTCAGTCCGATGTTCGATTCCACCTTGTTTTCCCAGAACGTGTAATAACCGGTGTGGTTGAGCAGTACATAAGGCGAAATGCCGTATCCGTCCGTACCGTAGGTCGGCAGCTGGCCGTTTGAATAGCGCAGGGGAACGGTGATCGGGGTCATGTAGGAGATCGACCTCCAGAAATCGTCGGTATTGCCGTCGGGTTTGGTGGTCATGCCCGGTTTGTGCTGATCGACGACCCAGCCGCCGAGACCGGCTTCGAGAATCGTGGTCTTGGTGATGTTGATGTCCGTGTTGATGCGGAAGTTGTAGCGTTTGTAATTGGTGTCCGTATCGTAGTTCTCTTTCAGCGAATCCTTGAAAAGCCCGCCCTGTTTGTAGTAGGAACCGGAAATATAGTAGCGGGCTGTCGAACCGCCGCCGCTGATATTGAGCGAAGTTTTGAATGTCGAGGTGCTTTTTTTCAGCAGGGCGTCGTGCCAGTCCACATTGGGGTAGAGGTCGGGATCGAGATTGTATTTGATGATTTCCAGATCGCTCGCGTCGTATACGGGGTCCTGATACCGCGACGCACGGGCTTCGTTGGCCAGCGAAGCATAGGTTTCCGCATCGACGAATTCACGTTCGATGGCGGACGAGGAGATGCCGTATTCGGCTTTGAAATTGATGTTCACTTTCCCCGCTTGTCCGCGCTTGGTCGTGACCAGAATGACGCCGTTGGCGCCGCGCTGACCGTAGATCGCCGTAGCGGAGGCGTCTTTCAGAACGGAAAACGATTCGATATCCTCGACGTTGATTTCGTTGAAATCGCGTTCGATGCCGTCTACCAGCACCAGTGCCGATGCGTTGGCGCCGAATGTCGAGATGCCGCGGATCCAGAATTCCGAAGCGTCCTTGCCCGGTTCGCCCGAACGCTGTACGGCGATGATACCCGGAACGTTTCCCGCCAGCGAGTTGGTGATGTTGGCGGTGGGGACTTTCAGATCCTCCATTTTGATCGATGTGACCGCTCCGACCACCGATGCTTTCTTCTGGAAGCCGGCGCCGACGACCACGACCTCCTCCATTGCATTGGAATCTTCTGCCAGTTTGACGTCGATACGGGTTTTGCCTGCGATCGGAATATCCTGCGTCGCATATCCCAAGTAGCTGAACGAGAGCGTTTCGTTGGCTCCGGTTTTGATTTTGTATTTACCGTCGATGTCGGTGTTAGTTCCCAGTCCGGGCTGGTTTTTCACGATGACGTTTACGCCTACCATAGGCTGCCCCTGCAAGTCGAGGACCGTGCCGGTGATCGTATACTCTTTGCTTTGAGCAAATGCGGAGACCGGATTACCCCCCCCCAGCATGATGCTGCATACGGTCAGTATATATAGTATAAGTTTCTTCATAGCGAACTATTCTACGGTGATTTTACAAATTCGGTTGTTTTCTTTGTCGGCCACATATACGGTCGAGCCGTCGTCGCTGACCGCAACACCGGTCGGGAATTGTAATTGTGCTTCGAGCGGATCACCCTCTGTGAAGCCGAGCTGTCCTCCGATGCCGGCATAGGTGGTGACGGTGGCTGTTCCGGCATTGTCTACAATGCGGCGGATGCAGTGATTCCACGTGTCGGCAAGGAAAAAGTCGCCCTGCGGGCCGGTGCACATCTGGTAAGGCTGGTTGATGCGCGCATCTTCGCCTACGCCGTCCTGATAGCCCAGCTGCCCGTCCATGCCGACCCATGTGTTGGGTTCGCCGAGCGTTTTCGTCGCGAAATCGTATTCCATGCGGACGATGGCCGAATGAGACGCTCCGCCGAGAGCCAGCGCGTAGAGGTATTTTCCGTCGTGGCTCCAGCAGTACGTGAAATCGGTGTTGTTGTTGAAACATTGCACGAGTTCCACCATCTCCTGTTTGTCGCGGTCCCATCGCAGTACCATGCCTTTGTAATAGTCGTTGATGAACAGTTCTCCGTCCACGGGATTCAGGATCGAAGCGTTCGAACCTGAGCGGGGCGCATAAGTCTTGTGACGCACGAATCCGTCGGAGCGCAGCAGAAAGACGGTCGAAACATTCGAAGAGGAGCCTTCGACGCCGACGAAGAGCGTGTCGCAGGTCGTGCCGAAACTGATTGTGCGCAGGTTGTGCAGGCCGGGGGCGCGCCATGGAGTGCTTACTTTTTCATTGATCAGGTCTACCTCGCGGATACATTTGTAGGCATCGGCTTCGAGGACGTACAGCTTCTGATTTTCGTTGTCCAGAGCCAGACGCAGCGGGCGGGCGAATTTCGCCTCCTTGAATGTGCCGTCTTTGTCTTCGGCGTTGAAACCGCCGCCGCAGAGGGTGGAGAGGTTTTTCTTGAATTCGTACTGAAATTCCTCCTCGAAAGCCACTTCCTGCGCCTCTTCGCCCTCACCGATGGTTACCGTGACCTTGCCGGTGTCGGCCCGCGCGGGGACGATGGCATAGATGCGGTTGCCTTTTGCGCTGACGACGCGGGCTTCCCGGTTTTCGTCGTTGGCGATTCGAACTTTGACTTTCGACGGGTCGTAACCGAAGTTCTCACCGCGGATGATGAGTTTCGTCCCTACACCGCCCTCTTGGGGAGAATAGCTTTCGAGCACCACTGGCTTGTTCGGATCGTAGACGGCGTTTTTGTCGGTGTCGTCATCCGAGCAGCTGGCCATAAAAACGGCGCTGACGACAAAGCCCGATACATATAACAGGCGGATTCGTTGTAACAGCATGCTTTTCATTTGTGGAAGTTTTGGTTTTTTAATTAGGTTAATCTTATCGGGCCGCTATCCGCCCGTTTGGTTCTGATGTTATACAAAAGTACGATGACGGATTTTGGGTTTCTAATCGGATTTTTGCAAATTCTTGTGCTATATTTGCGTTGGACACCCGAAGCGAAAGATTCCGGATGAACATATGAACAAAGTGTTTTTACACTGCAACTCCATTATCGGACTATATTATATGGTGTGTGAGTTATGCCGATCTTTGTAATCCGGCAGGATGATGCAACAAGCGGGGACTTCCTGCTGGAAGTCCTGCTTGTGCTAAATTAATTTTGCCGGGCCATGTGGAGTTGGCGGATTATGAACGAAGCGTGCGAGTCAGTTTACCAGAAAACGGCGTATATCGCGGTCAGGATGATGACGATGCCCAGCGCTCCGACCGTGAGACCGGGAGTGAAGTCGAAAGCCTTACCGCCGATGTTGTAAGCCCGGCTGCTGCGGGTGCGGCTCAGGCTGTTGGTGCGCAGCATCACCCCGATGAATCCGAGCAGGACGCCGAGCATGTAGATGGCGTCGAAATGGTAGCTGGTCCAGCGTTTACTGAAGAGAATTCCCGCCATGATGCAGATCGCCGCCAATATCAGGAGTACCCACGAGGCTCTGACCATGGAACGGCGTCCCGCGATTTTCGAGGTGTCGTCCTGCACGGATTCGCTGCGGTCCAGCAGCGAGATCGTTACGGCGATGACGACCAATACGATGAAGGCATAGCTCATGCGCAGGACGAAACCCATGTCCGGATATGCGAATTTGAGCGCGATGCCGACCGGGATCGTGAGTATCGAGGTCCATAGAGCGGCCCGGTTCGTAGCTTTTTTCCATAACAGTCCCATACCGAATACGACGGTTACGCCCGGATACACATATCCCGAATACTCCTGAATGTACTGGAAAGCCTGATCCAGTCCGCCCAGCAGGGGTTTGGCGGCGGCCATGGCGATAAATAACGCGCAGAATGCGACCATGCGCCCGACGTTAACCAGCCGTTTTTCCGAGGCTTCGGGGGAGATCAGCCGTTTGTAGATGTCCATGGTGAAAATCGTGGCCGTGCTGTTGATCATGCTGGCGAGCGAAGAGACGATCGCGGCGACCAGAGCGGCGAAGGCCAGACCCTTGATACCCGTCGGTGTGAAGTTCTTCAACAGCCACGGATAGGCGCTGTCGGCCGTGGTGATCGAATCCTGCAGCCCGTGGATCAGGTGGGGATTGGTGAACAGTACATAGGCCGTGATGCCGGGAATGACGACGATCAGCGGGATGAGGAGTTTCAGGTAACCGGCAAAGAGCAGACCCTTTTTTGCTTCGTGCAGCGAACGGGCCGCCAGTCCCTTCTGAATGATATATTGGTTGAATCCCCAGAAGCCGATATTGGTGACCCAGATCGACCCCAACAGCAGCGCGAGTCCCGGCAGGTCTTTCGAAATGTCGAACTGTTGTCCCGTGGCCGGATCGGAAACGACCGTTCCTTCAGGGATTATCATGCTGAGGTGGTAATCTCCGCCGGCGTCGCGGATCGTATGGAAGACGTTCTGCAGTCCGGTCCATGCGCTGCCGTCGGCCATAATCGTTGTCGAGGGGTCCGCGGCTTTGAGCGCGAAATAAACTGCTACCAGACCGCCGCCGATTAGGAAAACGACCTGAATTATGTCCGTCCAGACGACGGCTTTCAGCCCTCCGTATATCGAGTAGAGTCCTGAAAACAAGAGCAGTCCAACGACGCCCCACATCATCGGAATACCCAGTACCTGCTCCATGGCCAAGGCTCCGAGCCATGCCACGGAGGTCAGATTGACGAAGAGGTAGAGCAGCAGGAAGAAAATGGAGAAAGCGATGCTGACGCCGTGCCCGTAACGTTCGTTAAGCAGTTGCGGCATGGTGTAAATCCGCTTTTCGATCATGATCGGCAGCAGGTATTTCGCCACGAGAATCAGTGTGGCGGCCGCAATCCACTCGTAGGCGGCGATACCTATTCCTATCCGGAATCCCGATCCCGACATGCCGATAAACTGTTCGGCCGAGATGTTGGCGGCAATCAGCGACGCGCCGATGGCCCACCACGAAAGCGACCTGCCGGCGAGAAAATAATCCGACGAACTCTTTTCTTTGCTGAAGCGCGAGACGTACAGTCCGATTGCAATGATGATAAGCGCATAAACGCCGAAGACCAGATAATCCGCTGTTTGGAATCCTGCATTCATTGGTTTTAGGTTGGATTTAGATTGTTATACAAAATTACCGTTGGAAATTTCGTAAATCCTATGGAATTTTTGCTAAAAATTGTGCTATATTAGCAAATAAAGGCATTTTATATCTTTTTATATAAGTTAAAGAGTCTGATATGGTGGCCGGGATGATTTTTTCGGAATCTGAAGTCGTATCTCTGATAACATCTGAACGGTGATTTTTTCCGTACTTTTCTTTGATTTTGGCTGTGACTATTGCCTCTGTCGGAGTAATTTCCAACTGCGTGAAGAATTGTGTAGTCTGCTTATTGACAGTAATACGCCCCATAATGGGCAATAATCCGCTCTTTTTCTGTTGCTTTTTTACATAAAAAAGCACGCTAAATGTGTTTTTCATGGTTACTTTTTTTGGTTGCAAAATTAGTTTAATTGTGTTTTAAATATCTGACAATCAGCGGACAACTAACGGACTTTACAAGGAATTCGTAACCAAAAATATTTTTGGGGTTTGGTTACGAATTAGTAACGATTTTTTGTCGCAGTTTGGCATTCTGCTGTCGTAACCACAAAAGAAAAAAACCTTATAGTGTGCTAACTATAAGGTTTTTACGTTGCTTTGGCCGTTGTTTGGCACTTATTTGTGCCGGCTTTTAGCGTTTTTAGTACCCCCTCAGGGGCTCGAACCCTGGACCCCAACATTAAGAGTGTCGTGCTCTACCAACTGAGCTAAAGAGGCATCAATCGTTAAATCAGGTAGTTACGGATGGTCGTGTGATTGATTTTCCCTTTAATGTGTACCCTCTGGAGAGCCTTTTCCCAACTGCAAGTGAATAAAATAGGGTTGTAATTTGTTAATTGTCATTTGATTAAGTCAATGGCTCTACATTGCTCAATGTGTTTTACCCTTGTGGTTTGTCATAATTGATTCGTTTTTAGTTATTTGTGATGATTTTTAGATGTTCATAGATCCCGACATCTATTCTAAAAAGAGAGGACAAACATTGCAATAGGGGTATATTTAAGCCCCCTTTGCAAAGTCTGTCCTCGTATCTGTTGAGAAAAACGCGCGAGAAAATTTTCCCCTCCTCCCTGCTCTCTCCTTTTAAGAGAGTGTATGTTGCTTTTGTTTTATTGAGGATACTTTGTGTTAAAATCTTCCAGAGTAATTCGATTGCCTCCTCTGGCAAAATTAGCTTTATGTCGGGCGTCTATATTTGCATGACAACGAATACACAAACATTGCAAATTAGACTGTCTATTATCTACCTTATTTCCATTTTTATGATGTGTTTGCATAAATAATTGGTCGAATGGATTTGTTATATGCAATCCACACTTCTCACAGGTGTATTCATGCAACTCTCGGTAGGCAAGACTAATTTTTGTCCAATCTTTGGTATAACCAAATATATCAACCTCTATATCTTTATTTTGGGCCTCCTCGTATGAATCATCTGCCCGCTTCAATATTTCAACAAAATCAGCAGATGTCATATTTGCAGAGTATTCCCCTAAAGCCATATTCATACAGTATTTGCAAAGAGGAAGATTACGAATCTCTACCTCTTGCATGTTATTATCCATATCTTTAACCGAAACTGGGTCCGTATTGGCTCGCCGATATTCAGATTTTAATGTTCCTGAATTTATGAAATCTTGAATTGTCTGGCACTCTCGAATATGAAAACGCGGTTTCCCGTATTTTGTCAAACGATAATTTCGTTTATACAGAAAAATCTGACGCTCTTGATTATCCTCCTCGTCAATTACAAAAATGCCTTTGTCTGTAAATTTGATATTTTTACGAATATCATTTATATCAACGTCCTCAATTTTTAAGGGTTTATAGCCAATGGCTTTATCAATGCGATACCCCATTGATTTTAGCAAGGACTTCAACCTTTCAAATTTGTAAATAGGTTCGTCATTGGCCATCGCATTCAGCATTTTTATTTACAAAATTTTCAAGCACTTCCTCTCCGCTGGTCACAATGCGGAATTCCACACGACGGGATGCTGTCGGATCAATCTCATTCTTCGTTTTATAGGTATATTCACCATTGCTGTCCAGCGATTTTCCATACGAAAGACCATTGGCCGTGAACCAAAATTCCAACAACTCTTTCTGCTCTTTTGTATATCGTTGAAATATGGGCATCTGCCTAAGATATATTAACACATTTAGCGCCCGTTCCTGAGAAAGAATAACATTTGCAACATAGGGATCTGCATGTTTTTTAGGATATGGGACGTTATCTGTATGACCCTCTATACGAATTTCCTGAATTTTGCTCCTTAAATTATCGTTAAGCAAAATATCGAAATACCTCGGTAAAAATTCATCGAGAATTGATTTGAACTGTGGAGTCAAATATGCGCTACCTTGTGCAAACAGAACTGTCGGATTATTAAATTTCATGGATAAGTCCCTCCCGATTGCCATTTGCCATTTAACGGTATCTTGCTTAAATTCAGAAACTAATTTGTCGTACAATTTATTCTTTGTCTCGACATAATCTGTAAGCACAGTCTGATTCTGTTGCACACGACTAATATATGCAATGGCAATGAAGAGGAAAATAATCATCAGCCCCGTCATCAAGTCAGAAACCGACATCCACACATTGGATTTAGCCATAATCAGTTCTTTCTAATCATTGCTTGAATACAAGCATCCAGTTCAGCCAGCGTGGTACTCAATCGAGCATAAAATTGTTTGTCCAATGCCGTAAGTTGTGTGTTGAGTGTTCTCGAACCCTGTGTAATGAATCCCACTCCCTCTTCTAAACTGCGTTTAGTATTTTGCCAAAATTGTTCGTTATAGTCGCGCAATTTATTGAGTTCCTCTAACTTCTGAATGAGTATTTGTACCCCATCAACGAAATTTCGCTGTTTACGAACCCATTCATTAAGCGATTTTGTCGATTCCTCAAACTGCAACATATTGTCTTTACTCAATGTAGCCGTCTCTTCGATTTGAGCAACGATCTTAACGAATTTTTGATCTTCAATAATAACTTGATTGAGCGCTTCAATCAATTGCCTCAATTTGCCACCATCGCTCACAAGCAAACGAGTATCACCAGATACTTTGGTCAACGTTGTAGATGTTTGCTCAAAATTGGCAGTCATCTCTTTATATTGTTTAGTTAAGGAGCTTATCATTTCTTTATTCTCCTGTTGCCAAACATTCAGACTTTCCACGCTTTTATTGAGTTGATCGAAATTTTCCTGAATCAATTTATTTATAAGCGAATTCATCTGCTTTTGGAATTCTTCGGTAACGCTTTTCATTACATCCACAAGGGCTTCCGTATTACTCTTTTTAAGGAGTTCCGAAAATTCATCAAATTTTCCAACAAGCAGGTTATTCGTTTCTTTCATCTTTTCTTCAATCTCGTCTACTTCGCTACGCAACACCATACTGAAATTTTTAATTTCATCCGATATTTCATTTTGAGCACCTGCAATACCACTTGTAATTTCAAGACATTCACCAACAAAGCTATTGATTGAGGTTGTAACGGCACCGACATTATCGAACTTTTTGGAGAATCCTTTCAATTCTCCAATATTAGCTGTTAAAGAAGAAACCGTTTCACTTATTGTTCGGTAAAAATGCAATTGAACCTCCAATTGCTGTTTATTTTGATTCCTCAGTTCTTCAAAAGCTTCTTTTGTTGTAGTATTCATCGCATCTACGGCTTTGCAAATTTGACCTGCGGCCATATCTATATCCGACATACCACCATCTTTTTCATCTAATGCCGAATTAACCTGCTTAGATAAAAATAAGGACCCAATCATACCTGCTAATGAGGTAAAAAAAGCCGTCTTTAAGCCACTAAGAAGTTTCGGAATACTATCATCAAGATTTTTTGTATCAAAATAAAGAAGACCTATTGTAATACCTGCAAATGTACCAAGAACTCCCAAAGTGGAAATCATAGAGGGTAATTGCTCAATCCAACGTCGTTTGACAATAAGTGTCCCTAACTTTCTTTGCCTGCTAACATAGAACAGGCAAAAAAAGAATGCAATTACTATGATAATTAGCGATATATAGGTTATGAGATTGAGCCTTTCTACGTTCATAAATAGCTGTTATTTAATTAGGTTCTAATTTATTATAAATACAGCTATTCTTTATGCGAATATTAGGCTTAATTATAGCATATTTAGCGGCGAAGAATTCTATTCAAACAAAAAATCCTCGACCGTATGGCCGAGGATATATCTTTTATATGAACTGCTCTAAATATTTCTCTTTGAATCCAGCCAGCGGGAATTTGAATACACCCTGTTTGCCATCCGTTGTCGTATAATCAAATATGACCGTATCACTCTTTATATGGGCATCAAAGAGATTAAGGGTGTGGTTAGATTTGGGAAATGTTATAAGATTAGATAACGGAAGTACAAAAATGCCTGTCTTTCAATCTTGCGGGTCTAACTGAAAGGAGAAACCTGCTATATCCTGCCCTCGTTTGCAGAATCGAATCGCCATATCCTTTTCAGGGTCGATGTCGAGTTCAAAATAATAAGTGAATTTCAATGGTGTAGGTTCTGCTGTTTTGCGTCCTACGAATAGACAGACATTGCAATCCCGTGCGTAAGTTACGGCTTTGGCAACATAGGAGTACTGAATATCATCGACAGTCTCGGTCTTTGCCTCTCATTCAATTTTTGGTGTTTTTCTTTTCATTTTAGCTAAAATTTATATTGTGATTAAATCTTTGATTATGATGTAAATATACGAAAAATTTATGAAATATGCAAGTAATATAAAAAGGACAAACTTGGGCAAGCGGTTTAATTTATAGACCGTCTGCACAAGTCTGTCCTTAATTATGCGAATACTTTACTTTACCCTTTTATAGGTGTTTGTTTCAACATATTCTGCATCTAAATTATTCTCATATAAAACGAGTTTTGCAGAGGATAGTTCTTTAATTTCAAAGGTCTGCGTATCGCCCGATGCAGTTATTGTTAGCGTCTTTCCCGAAATAGAGTAGGCAATAGGCGTTGATTCTTCGGGAGTGGTGGAGTTGGTATATGTTGCATAATATGTTCCCTTTCCGTCTTCATTGAAAATGTACCCTGTATAGTAACCATCATTGGGGAATGTCTTGTCGAAATCATACTGTTCTCCTGCCTCAATTACGTAACCGACAGAATGGGTTAATTGCCATTCTCCGACAATGGACGCTTCATCCTTATCATCGGAACAAGCCGAGAAAGAAACAGCCACAAACATAGCGGCTACAATAAGAAACAACTTTTTCATAGTTGCAATAAGTTTAGGTTGTCGCTCCAGCACCAACGCGACGATTAATTTTTGGATTTAATGAAACAGAAAGCGTGGTGCCGAAAACTTATTTAGTCAAACAGGTCGTAGGAAACCCAAGGTATAAATAAGCAACAGCCCCACGCCTATATCCACAAATGGATATGACGCGAGAAGATGTCTGCCGTTCTCTACCTTGTCCGAATTTCCTACGTTCGTTTGACGAGAATAAGCAACACTTTCCGTGTTTGTCGTATGTCCCACAAAGATAGACAAGACAAACTAAAAAGCAAAACATCTTTCCGATTTCTCGGAACTGTTGCAGATTAAAAATAGACTTTACGCCTGCATAATCTCTTTAATCGTGGTTTGCTGGTCGTTTGATTCTGCATTTATCGACCTTACGCTAACATAAAAACAGAAATTAGAGGTTGCAAAATCTTCTCGGAATTGCAAAGCCCCTAATCTCTGTAATTTGCAGTTCTATTATGTCGATATGCAGGCCGAGTTTTACGCTCCTGCAATCTTCCTAATCACGCTGTCCATGTAAACAGCCTGTCCGCTCGCTAACCTGCCCCACCAACAGCAACCGTATTCCTCAATGACAACCTCTCCCTCTCGTTTCAGACGTTCTGCCAACCAGCTATCAATCAGCCACCATTCCATGACATCACTCACGAACGGATAGATATATTCTTCTGGCAGCAAGTTCTTATTCAGCATTTCATCCACGACTGCGGTTTGATTCGTCAGTACGCAGTTCTCCACTAATCGCCGTGCAGTCATAATAGGTGCTGTTGTGTGGCGATATTACGGAGCCATTGATTAGCGAATGTGGTGTGGTCTGCCTGCAAACGACGGTTCAGCAAAACACCTTCTTCCGTCCATCTAACGCTGTACTGCTCCATACCCATATAATCGTTGCGGTAATAGTAGGGAACGAATTGCTGGCTTTCTTTGTGCAGGGCGATAATCATTTCAGGGTCACGCATGGCATCTCCGTTCTGTCGTCCATAATGAGCCAGCGAAATGTGGTTGTACTTGTCTGTTCGGTCGATGATTTCAATATGAACAGGCATATAAACCCCGTCCGTATTGTCGATTTTAGTTGTTTGCAGAGCCAGTAATCCTCGTAAGATTTCTGACGCTTTTCTGTCTAATGTTTTCATGGTTTTGATTTAATTTTCACATTAGATAAGGGGAGGGGGCTTTGATCTGTCTAGCTGTTTGTAGACGGTATATAAACAAAAAACTCCGACTATTGTCGGAGCTATTTGGAGTTTGTTGTTGGAGGCGGTGGAGGTAGAGGCGGTGGCGCATTTTTTGATGTCAGCCCTCTGATTTGCACACTTTCTGGCGAATCATATTCTTTCTCATTGATTATCATGCTGTACTATTTTATTCTGGGTTTAGGTGGAGGGGGCGGGGTTGCCGTATTTGTTGTTTTCCCATCTTGTATTCTCTTGGGCTTACTTGTCCCTGTTGGTTTAGGAGGAGCAGTATCTAATTTATCATTTCGTATCATAAGCCTCTTATTTCTTTATAATAGTTTTAGGTGGAGGTGGAGGGACTGCATTAGTAGGGGTTAAACCAAGTTTTACTTTTACATCTCCTATAGGCTTGGTTGGAGGTAATGGCGGAGTTGGAATAGGCGGCGTTTTGCCTTCTGTTAAAATTGTATATGCCATATTATATGTCATTTATAAAGTTTCCTTAATCTGGTGATGGCTTAATGTATCTTGCTGTATAACTTTTAGTCCATTCGATGTTTTTTCAATAGATGAGATCGCGTGAGTGGTAGTTTTTTCTCGCAATTGATGTTGTTTTGGGCTGTTAAAAACGAGATTTACAAACACAAATCCCAAAATAAACGTAATACCTCCAATCATCAGCCATGCAGTTGGCCGATTATAACAATTATCTAATTTTCTATTTTTATCATATATTTCCCTGTCTCTTCTCTGTGCTTCATCATATCTTTCTTGGTCATTATCTGTGTTGTACTTCCCCCATAAATAGTTGTCAATATTCTGAATATTTGTGCGGCAATTTCTTTTTGCTTTTAAATGTGATAGGATATTCAGAATAATACACGCGGCAAGAGCAATCCATCCAACAGCAAGAATCCACCAAAATCGATATTCTATTTTAGGAGCTAGTGCTGTAATGAAACTAAAGGAAATAGCCATTGCTCCAGATGCTATTTTAAGAACTAATCCCTCAAAAATTGTTTCTGTCTGGTCTATGGTTGCTTGGTTGCTTTCGCGTGTACTTTCAAACCATGCTCTGTAATCTGGATTCTCCATAATGCTCAGTATGTTATATCTGCAAAATTATAATATTATCTTGAACAAAGGAAATATGTCGCTCTTATTTGTAATTCGTGTGCCTACGGCACGTTATCTAAAGAGAAAAGTATGTGACATAATTTATAAGGTCTATATGCTACAAATATCTGCAAAATCTGTCATTCTATCATTAAATGGAAAAAGCCCTCGTGCGTAGGCATGAGAGCTGTATCTCTAAAATGCAAAACCATTGAAATCTTCTTTGTCCCGTTCGTTTTGCCTGTTCTGTTCTAATATGGCGTGATATTGTTCCTGCATATCCAGAGCCTTAATAAAGTATGGCAACGAAACCTTATCGGGTAAGTTCTTGCATCGTTTATCGAGTTGGTAGGTCAGGCTTATTGGCTCTAGACCTTGTAAGCCCACCGCGTTGTATTTTGTAAGCAGTACGGACATAGCCCGTTTATCCCAGTTAGGAATGGCAACACCTTTCGCCTTGCAGAAATCGCATATCTCCTTATAAATCCCTGCATCCGTCTTTCTAACTGCTGAATTGATAAAACAACCTGCTGTCAGTTCATAGCCGTTAGAAATAGGCTTTATAAGCCTTAATTGCAGGCATTCATTTAATAATGCAGTGGTCGTATTTCTCGATAATCCGATACCCTTTGCAATTTGGGATATACTTCATTGAATGGTATCCGTATTATTAAGGCAGATTGCCTTTAATAAGAGCAGAAAGCCTGCAATCTTGGCGGGATAGTTCCTCTTAAAGTAACTGTTATCGAGGAAGAAATAGTTGCTCTTTTCTGGCTTTATATAATAGGAATTTCGCTTTATAAAACCTCTGTCTGCATCTTCTTTAATGGTAGTCTGCACGGTCAGATAACCTGCGTCTTTTAAGCGTTTAATGCTCCGTCGTATGGTTCGTTCATCCAATCCCGTCAGTAAGGATAGTTTTTCCTCTGTTATATGGGATATGTTGGTCTTGTGATTGGAACAACATTTAATGGTTGCTCACACGTAAATATCAATAGGCTTACTGTTGCCCGTCTGAAAGTTCACGATTGATTTGGGGATTACGGTATAATTCATCGTTAGCAATGGAATTTTGATTGTTCGTAAATATGATTTCTTTTAAGTGTAGCAGTTTTCTAAAGCAGGCAATGCCGTAATGGTCTTTGGCCTGTTTACGGTTATCGAATCACCTGCGGTCTTTAATGTGGTAGTACATGGTCGGGACGACTTTAATAGGTAGTGTATAAGTAGGTAATGTATATATAGGACACTTTTGAGCAGTTTGCATAGGACAGTTTTGAGCAACTGCTATCCGTTATCGTAAAACCTACTATCTCTTTAATTGGAATCTTCCATATTTTCTGATTCTGGATCTATACTTATAAAGGGAATCTTCATTTCGTACTCAAAAAATATGCGACTATCGACCAAAGACAAGGACAGCATATAATGCCGTCCTTATCCGTCCTATAACATATTTTCTATGGAAGAAACAAGAATTACCCTTGTACGTGAAATGATATGCAAAGGTATAAAGCATTTTATCAAAATCCAAATATTTAACATAATATTTTACAAAAAAATTAATCGAAGTCTTATGGTTGCTGTTCTTGCAGGCTTTCATTATCTTTGAGTAACCGAAAACTTTACGATTATGGGCTATACAACACCTCTGAATTGGAATGATGAAGCTATGGAATATGTCAATAGACTGACTGACAAAATCAATGTCGGTTGGGATGGCGAGGACTATTGTTTGAGCGACTGGAATTTGCGGTTTCTCTCCCGAATGAATAGAGAGGTAATAAAACCGCCGTTCACATATCAAGCATTCCTCGATAATAAAGACATTATCGCTACATTGGAGGGGTACGAATTGGATGTTGAAAAATTCTGGTTTGCCCTGCTGTATATTTACGATATTACAATGGATTTTGGAATAAATGCAGCGGATGCCAGTAAGACAGATTATGATATATTGGTTGAAATTGAAGATTATCTGGAGAATCATCCACAAGCCGTTCTTTACCTGTCAGACGATAAGGAGTTGCGCAAAAGCGAGCGTTACGAGACAAACAGCCCTGTGATATTGGTGAATCTACGTCGTTTTGTAAAACGAGAACTTGAAAAATATGAAAAACCACCACAATTAAAGGTATGGACGCATGATATTATGTGCAGGAATTACACAGAATCGTTAGGTGCGGCTCAACAGCAGGTGTTGATGTACAAACTATTTAAGGTATTGTTCGATGTCCTCGGCATGCCCGATTTGAGAGCCAAGAAAGGCGAGACCGTATCGTACAGTAAAATGCTTCTTCTCTCCCGCATCATCTATTTTTGTCGATTGACTACCAACGAATCCTTTACATTCGATAGCTCCTCGCTGAAAGGTGTTCTGAAACAGTATGGAGATTTCAATTTCAACCAACGGCATCCCAAGACCTATGAAGGAGGTTTGAAACTCCCCAAAGAAGAGGGTGAGTAAATCGGCCTGTGTTTTACTCCCTAATAAGGGCTGAATTTCTATCGACCTTTGTGGTGTCGGGAGGGCGTTCCTCTCGATGCTCCAGCCAGAGGGCGATGGTCGGAAGCAAATAGAAGCCCCTCCGTAAAGGTTCAGAATTAAATAGATGTAACGACTCGAATTATCGAGTCGTTACATTTTTTGTTTAGAGAATAGGTAACGAAAAAGCAACTGTTAATTTTCAGTTAATTGCGCTCAAATACCGCATTTCAAATAACCTACTGCAAGATACGAAAAATTTTCCGACCGGGCAAATTTCGGGACAGCCTTTGCCAATGTCAAGTCCCGGAGTGATTTGCTTCGGTATCTGATAAAAAGTTTTTTGATCTGTCCTCCGCTTCAGATCTCGCAGAAACCGCGCTGTAGATGTATATAGCGCGGTTTTAGTTTGAATTTGTCATACATTTGTCATACGATAGGTGTTGTAAGTCTTTCTTGACTATATGAAATCATGGAGGTGTTTCCCTGTTTTAATTTCTATGATGCTGTTTAGATAATTGGGATCCATACTTTTATCCGATTTATCATAATTTTTATCGTAGAAATGTTTTAAGGTAGTATTGTCAGATTGCATTTTTCCAGGTATTCCATTATGAATAACTCTATAATTAATCAGGCCTTTTGATATAACAGGTTCTTTATCAGGTTGTTTTATTGTCTTGAAGGTGTCGCATAATATAAGTTCGAACTTATAGTTGTCAATACTGGGTGGGGGCGTTTTTAATTCAAAAAATAGTCTGGTTCCATACTCTAAAAAAGGATTTACCGCGATAGCTTGAAATGATTGTAGTGTATGTAAACAGTCTTCCACCTCATATCGATATTTGGCAACATCATAATTGTCATGGCTGGACGGATTTAAAATGAATTTACGAAAGTCATCGAGTTCTTTAAACGTGCTAATATCTTCTATACCGCTTTCAACAGCGAACCTTTTACAATTCTGAAGAAGTCCATTCAAATTCAGTTGATTGTAATCGGTTGAGAATTGCCATTTTTTTGGTAGAAAATTTTTGCATAATAATTCTGCGGCTTTTCGGAGGCAATTCCCTGCTATTTCATATTCATGCTGTTTTATAAAATGTGCAACTTGCTCAAGATAATCATCGCTATGTCTAAGATATGGACATTTATTGTCGTCCATATATATTTCCTTATACAACCATTGATCTTTATAGTTTTGGGTTTTATGTTTGACATATTCAAAGAACATCTTATCGTGTGTAAACAGATAGATTTTGTATTTACCAGAAATACTTATTAGGAACTTGACAACTTTTGCACGATTACTCATATCAAGGCTAATGAGCATATCGTCTAATACGATAAAACCTGATGGAGCTTGTATGCAGGCAAATCGAATGGCAAGGGCTATAGCCGTGAATTTCGCTTCGTTAAAATAGGTCTGTGGTTTAAGAATGACCTGTCCTCCTTCTTTGATTGATAATCCGATTTTAGGCTTATGCAGAGATTTGGATATTGCTTTTCCGTGCCTCTTAGTCCCATAAAATAGGTAATAAGATTCATGGTGTATATTATTTGCATCAGCATCTTCCAGATAGACCAGTTCTATACTTAACTCTTTATCATCCTGAAATCGAAAATTTTGATTGTATATATCCGATATTTTGGTGTTCGCTTTGTCAATAAGATCCTTTAATGGCGCATTAAATTTATCTATTTTTCGTGAAAAGGCCTTGTTATTTACGTTTGGCATTCCACTAGCCTCTTCGACGATTTCATCATAGATAACGGACAAAAAATTGGAGGCACCTTCAGGACGATAAAATGATAAAATATCTTTATTGAAGACATCCCAAAGATCGATATCCTCCGAGTTTCGAGCAGTCCGACAGCGGGATATGTAAGAATGATTGATGAATATTGCCTCATTGTTTAATGAGGTAAAATTTTCGATTTTTGTTCCATGTTCTGACGTCAAACCATCTCTATCTAAACGCCATGTCTCACCATTATTAAGAGTGATTTTAATATATGGGGAGAATGTATTGGCCTTAACATCTTGTATACGATTAAGGTTTACCAGATATTCGTTATTTGTCTCATCGTCGGCCTTAAAATATTTTGCGCCAAAATCATCTTTGAACGAACTTTGCAGCAATACATGTAATGCATAGTATATGGACGATTTGCCGCTCCCATTTTCTCCGTATAATAGCAGGTTTTTGGGCTCATCCGGGCATAAATCAAGAACAAATTCTTTGGGAAAGGCTTTGAAGCCATTTATTTCTAATCGGGTAATAGCAGTCATACTTATTCTCGGATAATAGGATTAAGGAAATTGGGACTTAACGATTCCAATGAATTCAATATATGCAGAATACTTGTGTCGTCTAGTTGCTTATAAGTAGTCCAAACCTTTTGGATATTATTTCGAGATTCTTTCAATGTTTCGATGTAATCAGTTAAATGCTCGGTAATGGATATCCCCAACTCTTGCATGTGTGATTTAAAGTATATTTCATATACACATCCGTTGATAAGCGATTCAAATTGTCTGGCTATAAATGAATTTGGCGTATGGTCATATGCTCTCTCGTTAGAACCGAGTAATAATCGTATGTGGTCGATTAATATGGCGATCAGATTTTGTGTCTCGGCAGAAGGAACAGCTATGGGAATCTGCTGTAAAGGTTCTTTGTCCAATTGATAATTTGAACCCTGCATTTTTCCTTTGTTTTTCAACCAATATTTAATCAGCTGAGAATTGAGTAATCCTGTCAGATACTTCAGGTTCACTCGATCTGTTTTTATGATATAGAATGTGGCTGAAACATATTCTATTCCATCAGAATAGGCAAAAATCGGTTTGAGAGGGCATTTTCTTACAGCTATCACTTTCTCTCCTATGAAGAAACGCTTCTCTCTCGCCCTGTGCAGTCCATAGGGCTTGTTGTCAGATGTAAATATTGATTTATATTTATCTAAATGAGTCTTAATATGTGGGAAATCATTTAAGCTATTTTCTTTTTTGTAACTAGAATCTGTATATATTATCCATTTAGTATTTTGGGGATCAACATAATATTGTTTGATCTGGTCAGTAGTATAATAGGGCTTAATTAGTTTTTCTTCGTTCGAACTAAGATTTAGTGCAGTTAATTCATCCGTAGTTAAACAATAAATACCTGCTCCAACAATAAAATCGTTTCCTAATTTTTCTTGATTTCGTTTATTTAAAGTATCCTGAGGGAAAACTATCCCTTGGGCAAGTTCTTTATTGTTCAGATATATGCAGTTGTCTACATTTGCAATCTGCTCCAATATGTTGCCGTTCCTACTGAATGAGAAGGGTTTATCGACAAGAGTCTCTCTCCTAACGATGGGGGTATAGTATTCTGCGTTTGTCGCATTCTTGGTCAGGACAGCTATGGCATCTTTTTCCGTCGCTTTATTTGCTGTCATTTTACGATAATCAAAGGTATAATCGTTTGTTACGCGGTCCTTTTGAAATATCATAATCATTGTTTGAATGCTTGCGCTTTCAAACATCATGACTGCTCCAAAATCGACAAGATTGCAAATACAGGTCTCTTTAATGACCTTATTTCTTAATTTGCGGGCTCCAAAACTCGTAACCCAGTTATTGGTTGCAATAAAGCATAATATCCCATTGGAATTTAGTAAATCCAGGCTGTTGCATGCGAAAAGATACCATATGTCCATCTTTCCCTGATAATATGGAGAATCCTTATAAGGTTCAAAATACACCTTGGACATACGTCCTTCTTTAATATATGGAGGATTGGCAATGATGATGTCGAAGCCGATAAAATCGCCTTTGTCATCGAGCAATTGAGGGTATTCAAATCGCCATTCGACGGAATCCTTATATTTTGCATTGTTAAGGATCTCGTTTTCTTTTGATTTGGCTTGTTGCAATTGCCTTTTTGCGAGGGCGTAACCTTGGGGATCCTCATTTGCCTTTCGAGAACCGAATAAGGGGATAGATTCATATTCGACAATTTTTGCCTCAATAGCCTTGCGCTTACGAATATCGCCTTTGGCCAATGTCGTCTTAAAATAATTCTTTATTTCAAGAATTTTATCCCGGAGAGTTTTCTTATCTTCATGTTCTTCGGTATACGAGGATACAAGTGCCCGATAGCTTTCAAGTGTCAAATCGGTCCATTCCGTTTTATCTTTTCGTGCTTTTTCTCGACCGGCAAGATTATATTCTTCAAAAACGGTCTCGATAGGAACATCTATGCGATAGCGATAGATTTGTGAGTTGCCACACATGATCTTATAATCAAGGTTAGGCAGGGGTTGAGGGGTTTTCTCATCGACAACCAGAGCGAGCCAAAAACGCAGACGTGCGATATCCACAGCGCCTTGCTCAATGTCGACGCCGTAAATATTGTTCTGGATGATATCGCGTTTGACTTCTGCCGCATTCCAGTCGCCTTTTCTGTCGGCAAAAGCCTGGAGCGCATGGCGGGCATGGAACAAGACGCTCATGATTCCCATCGGAAATGCACCGGAACCAATGGCCGGATCACAGACCTTGACTTTTTCCAGCAAATTGGTGATGCGGCGAGCAATCTCTTTGTTCTGCAATACGGGATTCACGATACCCGAATTAATCAGCAGCGTGATGGCCTCGGCATACTCTTCGTGGGGCTCATATGTCTTCAGGTATTGGATAATACTTTGTCGGCACATGTATTGCACAATCTCCTTGGGCGTATAGAATGCTCCCTTGTCCTTGTTGTCTTCCAGAAGGTTCTCGAAGATATGGCCGAGCATCTCGGGGTCGATACCGATTTCGCTGTCCTCGGGATCATTCTCGTCAATTGTAAAATTATATTGACCAAAAAATTCTACCAGATTTGCAAACAGCTCGTAGCTGAAGTCAATTTGAAGCTGATCGATAGCGTCCGGTTCAAAAAGTCCGCCATTCAGATAGGGGATGCGAATGTTTTCTCCCAATATTGAAGGGGCGAGATCATTGGGGCGTTCCGTGTTGAGGGTGTTAAAAAACAGCGGCTCCAGAATATCACTTAACAGGCGCGAATTGCCTTTGTATTTTTTTATGAGATCCTGCAGGTAATTGCGGTTGCCTCCCTCCCAAGTCGAATTGGTGGCAGGTACCCCCATCCATCCCTTTTTCTGCAGGAATTGAAGGAATACCAAACGACCAAGTAACTTTTTGACATAATCTCTGTTCTGTTTTTCGTCGCTGAGGGTGGCAAGGAATGTCTGATAATGTTTCTTGTATTCGGAGAAAAACTCTTTGTTCAGACGCTCTACGGAGAAGGCCTCTGTTATGTCGGCAAGAGTTACAGATTCAGAGTTGTTTTTGTCAATCAATTCAAGAATTCGACTTGCCGCTGTGGTGCAAGGTTCGTTGATCCCTAAAAGGAATGTATATCTTTTCGGGGCTGTTTCTTTCTTGATGAGTTCTCCATTTTCATTGAAGAATGATTGCTTGGCAATGTACGTGAGACGATAGTCGTCTTGATGGTTTGAATAATAGAATACCAAGGCCCCATGGATAAGACTTTGATCTACATATCGGGCGGCGATTTCACGCAAACTTTTGCGATTGCGTCCAATGTGCACGTTGTCAGCAACCTCAAACTGAAAGACAGCCAACGAGCGGCCATCGCTCAATCGGGCTGTGCCGATTTGCCTTCCATTCTTTATGGCGGGAATCTCCTTGGCTGAGGAGGTATGGGAATCAGCCCCATTTATGAAATATTCCACCTGGGGAAACATCTGATTGAGAATGGGTTTCCAGGCATCTAGGTTAAATCGGGCTGATAATATGCGTTTCAGATCTGTCTGATTCATGATCGTTTATTTAAATGTTGAAACTTTCAGAAATAATAATCTCCGGAGTAAACTCATCTGTAGTCTTTCCTTGTTGAGAGTGTTTGTCTCCAGTATTGTCCTGAATGTGTTCCAAAGGGTATGCTGAAATGATTTTTATCAACTGCTCTAATAAAATGACCGGTTTGACCGGAGTCTTTTTTGTGGCAGTTCTTAGTTTGTTAATATCCCGTTGTAATTGCTGGAACTTCCCTGTTGTAATGGCGATCTTGGTTTTTTCTATTAAGTCAAGTTCTTGATCTGAAATATCAGGAATGTTTGTAAAGCCATCGAGATAGATCAATGCCTTTTTTTCATTCGGGCCTTGAGTCGGATTGACTTTGCGTTTGGCAACTTGCGACTCTTTTTCCATTGAAGCGAATATTTCAATGGCCGTTGCTACTTGCTCATGGTGCTTAGCATGCAATGGAATAGATTTCTCATCGATTTGGGCCTCAAATTCTTTGGCTGCTTCCAGAAATGTCAGGTCCTCAACATCTCCGTTAGCTCGGATGAATGTAAAAGCATCTCGTCTTTTGTTTCGAATAAACACGATGGTACTTCCGGGGAGCAATTTGCTTTTGCGTCCTACGCGAGCCCTTAACGGAAGTTTATTGATGTGTTTAATCAAGTCGGGATTCTCGGCTTTAAGTTGCCTTAGCCACATTAAATAGCGAAGTTTCTCATCGCGTTCCTCGTCTATATTTTTATCGAATAATCCAAAGCTTTCGGGCGTTTCGTCGGTTGAATAGATTTGGCTGTCTTCTCCTAAAGTTGCATGGAAAGCGAAGAGTTTCATCTTTGCTTTTTTCTCCAACTCGATGTCATTATTGACTTTGGAGGTTGGGAAAAAGTTGAAAATGTAGATCGACTTTGCATAACTGCCTATACGGTTGACTCGGCCGATACGCTGCATGAGTCTTGTCGAGTTCCACGGGGTGTCATAATTGACAATAACGTTAGCCCTGTGAAGATTCACTCCTTCGGCAAGAACCTCGGTGGAAATGACAATATTGAAGTCGTTTTTCTTTTCTCCTTTATAGTTGGCATCAAAATTGGCTAATAAAATGGGCATTTGTGTGTCCCGATTGTCGCTCTGAACGGTTAATATGTGGTCAAACCCATTCTCGCGGAGTGAGTCTGACAGGTATTTTGTCGTTTCCTTGCTTTCGGAGAATATGACCAACTTCCCTTCTTGGTTAATCTCTTTATCAAACAGTCGAGTCCTCAGATAGTCAATAAAGATGTCTAACTTGGGGTCTGAATCTACTTCATCCCAAAGTTTAACGAGCTCCTTTAGAATTTTGTTATCGGCCTCAATCCCATCTTTGAATCCTTCTACAAAATCATTAGGAGTGCAAATTTCAATAGTTGGATCTGTATCTCTGGCTTCTTCAATTAATTTGATGAGGTCCTCCTTTTTATCTTCGCTCAATAGTTCATTGACTTTCAGGTTGGGGGCAATGTAGATTGTCCCTTTTTCGAACATGTTGAGCATTATTTGATTGGCGTTGTAATAACGCTTAAGCGATTGCTTGAAGGCATAAAAACTGCTATCTATTCGCTTGACGAGGAGAGTTTTCATAATCTTCGCCAATTGGACAGATATCATGTCGGCCTTTTTGTATTTGTTTTTCTTGTCTGGTTTTAGGTATTTTATGGCCTGATAACGATAATATTGAAGACCGTTATTCTGGTCACTTAAATACATGATTGTTTTGTCGTATAAATCATCTAACCTGTCATCGAGCTGATAGTATATCTTGCAAGGAGCTTTAACTTCCGGGAACTGAATGCCCTGCTTTAATAAGTCTTGTTTGTAGGCATCGTTTTCCATTAAGTCCGTGCGAGTTCGTCTTACGGTTAGCGGCTCGACAACTTTTACCCTGATCCGTTCGTAAATGGCTTTTATCTCTTCAGCAATAAGCGAAATATTCTTTTGCTTTTTTAATTTGTTATACCGATCAATCTGCTCTCTGAAGAACTTTTGTAAATTTCCTTCTTCCAAAGTACTATCCTTGGAGTCTTGGAAAAGATATACAAGATTTGCTATGTCCTCCGGCTTGTTATTCAACGGAGTGGCAGATACTAAAATGACTTTCTTATCGTGAAGACTTCCATCGTAATGCTTGGCTTGCGTTTTACACAGTTTTTGAAGCTCGGTATACATTGTGGCCGTATCGCTTCTGAATTTATGGGCCTCATCAACAATTATCAAATCATATAATTCCGGATTCTGGATTTTGTGTAAACTGCCGTTGGTAATAACCTTGAAATTATCTAATTTAAATTCAGATAAGGTTGCTTCCCAACTGGCCTGCATTGCCGGGGGAACAATGATTAATGTGTGCGAGCGATAAGCCGGAAATCCATTTGAAAAGAAAAACTTTTTTGCAATTAAAGCAGAAACGACGGTTTTCCCTAATCCGACGACGTCGGAAAGGAAGAAACCATTATGTTTCATCATTTTGGCGTATCCATCATTTACAGCATCGATCTGGTAAGATAGTTTTTTGTACCCGTTAGGTAGATCGGAAATTGAATTTGGATCAAAGTCTATGCTTTTTCCGAAATATTCCAGCAAGAATTTGAGATAAACTTCATATGGAGTGAAATCTGGATTTAGATAGGATTCCCTCTTGATTTTTTCAATATGTGAAATGTCAATCTCCACAGATTCTGCCCACAGTTTTTCAAATGTTTCAGTGGCGAATTGTATGTCATCGTCATATCGAAGCTCAACATTAAACTCAAAGTTCTTCTCCAGTCCAGCTTCTGTCAAATTACTGGAACCTGTAATTACAGAACCATAGCCGTGAGGATGGTATACTTCCTCTCTGAATATATATATTTTGGCATGTATATTCTGTTTGGGATGGATGCGCATTGTGATCCGACCAGTCATGATATCCTCAATGAACTGGTACATTCCATCTTCGACTTCTTTGTCGTATCTTGCTTCTTGTATGTTCCGTTTTATTTCATCAAAGAATTCTTCCTGGGTTTTTTCTTCTGATGGATTAAATAATAAACCTTGCCTATTGGCTTGATAGGTAAGCTTGTCTACATTGATTCCTACTAAAATGCGAATTTTGGGTGTCTGTTGGATGAATTTTCTAATCCGAAAATATCCTGATGCACGGAAATAACCAACAAGCGCATCGAAAAAATGCACTTTGCGATATTTGAAAACGCCTTCTATTTTTTCGAGTAAGGTGTTTTCTTTTTCATTTGTGAAAAAGTTGGTTCCCATGCTATTTTGTATTTACAATTAGTTCTCGAACATCAATATCTAATAAGCCTGCAATTTGTATAAGAATCTCTAATGAAGGCTGCATTTTATTGGAACACCATTTTGATACGGTTGACGGATCCTTGCCGAGCTGCTCTGCAAGCCATTTGCCTGTCTTTTTTTGTTCTACAAGCACGACTTTAAGCCTATTGATGTCTTTTCCCATATTTGCATTAAATTGGCGTATAATGCAAATATAGTGATAAATTGCGAAATCTCACATGGCAATCTCAATGAAAAAGTAGAATCTTTCCCATTGAGATTATTACCGCTTGATGGTGTGGCGTCGGATGACGGGGCGTTCGGGGCGGATGGGGTAGCCCAAGCGGGTCATGAGCTCCACATACCGTTGGCGGAACCAGGCGTGTGCGGGTTGGCAGTCGATGAGCAGCTGGAAGCCTCCGGGGCCGTTCGGGGCGCGTTGCAGGCGGATCTCGGTATTCGAGACATCGAAGCGACGCGAATACTCCGGTGCGCGGAGTTCGCCCGAGACGTAGAGGGGTTTCATGGCGATGATCTCGCGGGCGCCCGACTCCGAGAGACCCATGTCGCGGCAGTATTCGCTCCAGCGGATGAGCGCCTGCGTGTCGGACAGCCAGTGTTCGATGCGGTCGAGCTTTGCCTGCAGCTGCTGTTCGGCCCGCTCATGCCGGGCCTTCTCCTCGCGGTTGACACGGTTCAGCGTCCCGATCTGCTCGTGCAGGGCGCCATTCTCCGCGTTGAGGCGGTCGATCTCCTGCTGCTGCTTGACACGGGAGTGCTGATCATCGCCCTGATTCCCTCGACGATGTTTTGACGATAAAGCAGCTGCGGTTGTGCTCCAGTCCGGCAGCAGCAAGCATCTGCCGGAAGCGAATCTCCTGCTCCTCGTTGAGCCGGAAAGAGTATTTATAACCCGAAATCTTTGGCTTTCGGTTATTCCTGTCAGTCTGTTTTCGGTCGGTATTCATAATATCGGTTAAAAAGGCGTTCGACTCGGGAGAACGCCCGGCCTCGCAGAGCGAGCACCTTTGTCGGACAAATGCCAATTTGTCGGACAAAGGTACAGCTCGCTACCATCTGACGATGGTAAAAATCCGCGGCGGAAAATTTTTTGTAAAAACTTTGAAAAACCTCCGCTACGGCTTCCGAGAGCGGGTCTGTTCCCGGTGCAATATTACAACCGTGCGAGCGCCAAAACAAACCCTCGGTGCGGACTGGAGCGGTCTGGAGCGGACATCGGAACCGAGGTATTTCAGTCGGTTGTATCTTGCAGCATGAAAGGTCGGTTTTCTTATTCCGGTCATTATCCCGATATAAACCGCATTAAACGGAAAACGATATTTTGAATGGTTTAAAACACAAAACCAAACATACATGCTTTACGACTGTATAGCTAACAATCAATCTCAAAAACGTTGCACCATGGATTCATTCAAAGAAAAAGACAAACTCGCACCGAAACCTTCAAAGCATCCCCGTATCGAAGCCGCCGAGGAACCGATGCGCCGGATGATCTCCAGAGGGTTCCTATGGATTCGAAAGTCAATAATGGTATTTTGAATGGTTTAATCCAACGAAGCAAACATACACGCTTTACGACCATATAGCTAACAATCAATCTCAAAAACATTCTACTATGGCTTCATTAAAAGCAGAAAACAAACCCGCACCCAATCCTTCTAAGCATCCCCGTATCGAGGTCGACGAGGAACTGATGCGTCAGATGATCGCAGGACAAGCTCCTTTGGATTCGAAAGTCGTCCGCCGGATTCCCGATCCGGAAGAGAAAAATACGGACGCTCCCGAGGAAGACACCTCGGAAACGGCATCCGGAGCATCGGCACCGACGACTGAAAAAACAGACGTCGACACCCAAACGACTACTGTAAAGGAGCCGGCCGGATTCCGGCGTAAAAGAATTTTGCTTCCGGATTTCGAACAGACCTTTTTCGCAGCGGTGGATTGCCGTAACCGCTCGGCGATCTATGTCAGCGCCCAAACCAAGCACAAAGTATCGGAAATACTCCACCTGCTGGGAAACGATAATACAAGATTAACGGCCTTGGTCGACAATATGCTGCGCTTTGTAATCGGAATTTACAGCGACGAGCTGAATTATCTCCACGAAAAGAAGAATAACAGACAACCGTTTTGAACAGGCAATGCAATGACCGATTACTTTGGGTTTCTGATATGCGTGTCGTAGAGTCAATAGCCCGTTGGGTAGCGTCCGGGGCGCAGAAAGCCGCCTTTTCCGACGGTAGCGTCCAGCAAAACGCCGAAGATGGAAATACGCAAGGCTCGCCCTTCGGGCGATTCGCATGGCCTTGCGTATTTTCATCTCCGGCGATATATTTCCTGCCGGCGGAAAATTACATGAATATTAGATTACTGTGCGACTTTGAAGACGCCATTGAGTTT